>Ga0228711_1001058_pt1 | contig 38817 bp, 30 predicted proteins | sample MedpolnodulmetaG_2_FD_177996 | JGI IMG/M metagenome (GOLD analysis project Ga0228711, IMG submission 177996) | Root nodule microbial communities from Medicago polymorpha collected in Santa Monica, California, United States - brown nodules | ecosystem: Host-associated > Plants > Roots > Nodule...
ATTATTTGCAATTGAAGTAAAATAGCTCAATAAGGAAATAATATTTAAATAAAACTAAATCAAATCTAAATATAATAAACTCAAATAACATATTAAAAATACTAATTTATCGACTCATCAAACACCACTGATTGTATATCAAGTGTTAAACCTCCAACAATTTTCTTTGTAATTCTGTTTGAATAGAAGTCTCATGTAGTTGTGCTTGAGCATAGGAAACCTCTTGCAGATGTGCTTAAGTAGTTTGAAGTCACTTGCTTTTAGGCTTGAGCAGTTGTAATCAGATATTGATTTTAGTGAACTTTCCTGGGAAGTGCAAGGAGAAGTGGACTACTTCCGGATTGTGGAATGAGCCATTATAAATTGCTTTGTGTCTTTCTTCTTTCTCTCTCTCTTTACTTATCCGCTGCATTTACATTCTGAACACTATTCAGAAGCTGAACTTTATCAGGTTCTGAACAGTGAATTCAATTTTAGGAGAAGATAAAGAATACACAATTCAACCCCCCTTCTTATGTTTTTCTCACCTTCAAGATACAATGTGGTCCAATGACATCGTGTTAGTGCCACCACCTCTTTCACTATTTTCACCCACGAGCTTGTCTTACTCAGATTCCATTGAAATTTCCCTTCATTAGAGCATCTTGCAGATCTTGCAATTATTTCTTCAGTGATGATGACCAGAATACATATTAAAGCTGATCTTATCTTAGTTGTTGTGAATTATTCTAAACCCATCTTAAATGCTTCTCTGTCATATACTTCTGCTCTTAGCCAGAAATCCTTTATTAGTTTTTGTAGGTTGGACCATTCAACATGTTGAAGTAACCATCAATCTCTTGCGTCAGCATGTAATCAATAATGGCAACACCATTCCTCTTCAAGGCTTAGAAATCCACCGGACTTTCAACTTGAACTATCAGGTCTTCTTTACCCAGAACCATAGTCTTTGGCTTGACCACGTATGATTCTCCAGTATTTGCTTGCATGGCTACTGCTTGACTAGAACTAGATTCCTCCATAGATGAATGTAGAAGGTTTAGGGTTCTTAGGTTTTACGTTTGTAAGTGAAGAGTTTTTCAGAGAATAGCTTGAAAACAGAATGTGTAGGTAGTGAAGTGAGAAGTGTGTATTTTTTTCTAAATGTTTGCAATTCAGATAAGGAACAAACAAATACAAACATTAATGACCAGGGGGCGCGAGATACAACATTCAAAGCATAAATTCATCATTGCCCTTTTAGTTATAAACCAATACAAATAAACCACGTCAGAGTGTCTCAGAGTAACTGTTACCTTAGTGGGGCAGTTGTCACAAAAAAGTAACTTCCACCTTTTCCACTAACATAGCTATCAGAAGCAAAGTTTCCAGACTCTGGAGTTCAGATGTTGAAGTCATCAGAAGCTCAACTTTCTCAAAGTCTCAGTTAAGAGAGTCTGATGGACCTTAGCTTCTGAACAACTTCAAATTTTGAATTCCCATTCAAAGGAAAGCATTAATCAGATACAAAGTGCATGTTGTAAATTTTCTTTATAAAATCAAACCTTTCAACAGTTAAAGGTTTAGTGAATATATCAGCTCAATGATGTTCAGTATCAATGAATTGTATATCCAAAATACCTTTTTAAACATAATCCTTTATAAACAGATGCTTGATCTCAATATGATTGACTTTTGAATGTAAGATTGGATTCTTTGACAAGCAAATAGCAGCAATATTATCACAATAAATGGGAATACTGTTTTCATTAATCTGATAATCCTCTAAGTGATATTTCATGAAGATTAGTTGTGTACAACAACTTGCAGCTGAGATGTATTCTGCTTCTGCTGTTGACAAAGCAATAGTTGCTTGTCTTTTGCTAGCCCAGAATATCAGATTCTCACCCAGAAACTGACAATTTCGACTGGTTGATTTTCTTTCAATCCTATAATCAGCATAACATAATCCAACCAACTTATAATCTAAGGATTTCCTATAAAGGATTCCAAGATTTGTTGTTCCTTTTAGATATCTAAAGATTCTCTTAACATCAGTTAAGTGAGATTCTCTAGGATTTGACTAAAATCTTACACACAAGCATACACCGAATAAAATATCTTGTCTATATGCAGTGAGATATAAGAAAGAACCTATCATACCTCTAAACAACTTCTGATCTGCCTTAGATCGAGTATCTTCTTTGCTTAAAGTGGAGGTTGGTTGCATTGGTGTGTTCATCTCTTTACAGTATTCAAGCTTGAACTTCTTCAGAAGCTCCTTAGTATACTTTGATTGAACTTCATGAAAGAATTTCAATTCTCCCATCATGCTTATTTCAAACTCATCCTGCTTTAACTTAGAAAATTATTTGCAAAGAGATGCATTAGTAGAACCAAATATTATATCATCCACATAAACCTGAACTACTAAGATGTCTTTCTCAAAAGTCCTTCTGAAGAGTGTTGTGTCAACCTGGCCTCTTTTAAAATCATTTTCAATTAAGAAATTACTTAGTCTATCATACCAAGCTCTAGGAGCTTGTTTCATACCATATAGTGACTTCGTTAGTTTATAAACATGGTCAGGATGCTTCAGATCCTCAAAACCCAGAGGCTGTTTAACATACACTTTTTCAGAGATCACACCATTGAGAAATTCACTCTTAACATCCATTTGATATAATATAATGCCATGATTAACTGCATAGGATAGAAGTAACCTGATTGCTTCCAATCTTGCAACTAGAGCAAATGTTTCAGTATAATCAATGTCTTCTTGTTGACTGTAACCTTGAGCAACAAGTCTGGCTTTGTTTTTGACTACTTCACCTTGTTCATTTAGCTTGTTTTTGAACATCCATTTTTTTTCCAATAATGTTCTTATGCTCAGGCTTAGCTACCAGATCCCACATATCATTTCTTTGAAATTGATTGAGTTCTTCTTGCATAGCTAATATCCATCCATCATCTGAAAGTGTTTCATCAATAGTAGCAGGTTCTATCACTAATAACAATCCCAACATAGAATCTTCTTGTCTGAAATATGATATTGTTCTTCTAGGACACTCTTTGTTTCCAATGATTAGATCCCCATGATGTGAAGACTTGTACTTGTATGTATTCTTAGATTGAATAGCTTATTGAGAACCATATTGAGCTTCATCAGAAGCTTCTTCATTATGAGCTTCTAGAGTGGGTTCAGCTTATGGACTTTCATCAGACTCTAGAGTCAAGTCAGGTTCTGAAGATTCTTCGGACACCTGTATATCTACAAAACTTTCAACTAGCTCTTGAATTTTACTTCCAGGCTCTTTGTCATCAATTTTGATGTGCATTGATTCCTCAACACATTGTGTTTCTGAATTATATACTATCTATGTCTTGGATCTTTCAGAGTAACCTAAAAAGATTCCTCTTGCAGCAACGGTTGATGCTTCCGCGTGTGTAGTCAAAGAAACATGAGTGGGCATCGTTGCCCCCAACGTTTCTGTGTGACTCACGCCAACGGTTGCGGTAACTTGTGGGTTTTGTTGTTGTGAAGTAACTTCCAATGTTGCATCTGCCATCGATGGATGTGATGGACTAAATTGCGCATCATTGTTACGTGTATTACATACCATTTTTGGGAGTTTCTTTTTTTCTCCCTAAGAACATGCACAACAAGGATCACAAGATTTTAAAACAAAACGAACAAATTACTCATAAAAAACACTTTTTCTGAATATTTCTGTAACAAATAACACAAACAGTCCCACTGGGCATGCCAATCAGTTTACCCTGGTTCTTGGTAAACAAACGCTGGTTTCCAAAAACGGTTAACTTGAGAGATCAACCAGTAAATCTCTGGGCATATTGTGCTTATGTTTGATAGAAAGTATGAATGTTCTTAAAGTGAATCAAAAAGTATAAAAGTTAGGACTGAACACGCGTCAAATTTGAGAAGCAAATTGCTAAGAAAAAAAGGGGTAGATTGCAAGGAATTTAAAGGAAAAGGTTAAATTGCATAAATGAATGTAAAGTGGTACACAAATTCATATACTTACAGCTTGTTTACTCGTTTCTCCTATAGTGCGGATAGTTTGAGTGTGTAAGTTTTGTGTATATGCGAATTGTGACCCGTTTTCCCTATGAAAAACTTTTATTTATACTAAGTAACTTCCTATACAGAAACCGTCGGGCATAACCACTAAAAACTACCCTAGACATCTTTTGAATTTCAAATGATATTTTCTTCGACAGTAACTATTTTTGGCTTGTCGATCTGGTACCAACTTCTCTTCGATATCCTGCTTGCTTGTCGAAGCCTCTCCATCGAATGTTAATATCTCTTTAAGTCCACGAACTCGATCCAGCTTGAGCGTCGAACTGATTTAGACTTCTTCAAAACTTGAGTCAAACTTAGTTGACTGCATTTATTGTAGCCTGACAAAAATACAGGTTAACAAGTACACCACTTGCCTTTAAAGCCTGAATGCCCTCCAATTAAACAGAAGTTGAGAAGAACTCATCGTGACATGGCTCTCAAGATCAAAGAGGAAGTACAAAAACAAATTGACGCAGGTTTCCTTGTCACATCAAAATATCCTTAGTGGCTAGCCAACATAGTGCCTGTTCCGAAGAAAGATGGTAAGGTCAGAATGTGTGTTGATTACCATGACCTAAAAAATGCTAGTCCAAAAGATGATTTTCCACTACCTCATATTGATGTGTTGGTCGACACTACAGCTAAGTCTAAAGTTTTCTCCTTCATGGATGGTTTCTCCGGTTACAATCAAATCAAGATGGCATTTGAAGACAGAGAGAATACATCTTTCATCACACCTTGGGGCAATTTCTACTACAAAGTAATGCCTTTTAGGTTTATAAATTCAGGTGCGACTTATATGAGGGGTATGACTACTCTCTTCCATGAGATGATGCACACAGAGATCGAGGTTTATGTGGATGACATGATCGTCAAGTTAAGCATTGAAGAAGAACATGTCGAGTATTTGCTGAAGATGTTTCAACGACAGAGAAAGTATCAATTCCGCTTAAATCCCACCAAGTGCACTTTTGGTGTCAGATCCGAGAAGCTATTGGGCTTCATTGTTAGTCAGAAGGGTATTGAAGTGGATCCAGACAAGGTCAAAGCTATCAGAGAAATGCCTGCTCCGAAAACAGAAAAGCAAGTAAGATGGTTTCTTGGACGGCTGAACTACATCTCCAGATTTATCTCTCATATGACTGCCACATGTGGACGGATATTCAAACTACTCTGTAAATATCAAAGGATTGTTTCGATAGAAGATTCCCAGAAAGCCTTCGACAGCATCAAAGAGTATTTACTAGAACCTCCGATTCTAATCCCTCTAGTTGAAGGAAGACCACTGATCATGCATCTGACCATGCTAGAAGATTTTATGGCTTGTGTACTCGGGCATCAAGATGAAACCGGAAGAAAGGAGCATGCTATTTATTATTTGAGCAAGAAGTTCACAGATTGTGAGTCGCGGTATTCCATGCTTGAGAAGACTTGTTGTGCTCTATCTTGGGCCGCCAAGCGCCTCCATCATTATATGGTTAATCACAGTATATCTTTGAGAAGCCTGTTTTAACATGAAGAATTGTCTGGTGCAAGTTATTGTTCTCCGAATATGACATTGAATACCACACTCAAAAAGAAATCAGAGGCAGTATCCTTGCCGATGACCTAGCTCACCAACTAGTTGAAGACTTTCATCCTATTAAGTTCAACTTTCCTGACGAAGAGATCATGTATTTGAAGATGAAAGATTATGATGAACCATTGCCTGCAGAAGGTCCAGATCCTGAATCAAGATGGGGTTTGGTATTCCACGGAGCTGTTAATGTCTATGGGAACAAAATTGGGGAAGTCATCATTACTCCTAAGGCTACTCACATTTCTTTTTCTGTCAGGCTGCTATTTGACTGCACAAACAACATTGCAGAGTATGAAGCATGCATCATGGGTATCGAAGAGGCTATTGATCTAAGGATTAAGAACCTTGACATATATGGAGATTCGGCACTCGTAATCAATCAAATCAAAGGAGAATGGGAAACTCACCACCCTGGCTTGATTCCTTACAAAGACTATGCAAGACGATTGCTGACTTTCTTCAACAAAGTTGAGCTTCACCACATCCCTCGCGACGAGAGCCAGATGGCAGATGCTCTGGCTACTTTATCTTCTATGTACAAAGTGAATCATCGGAATGACGTGCCATTGATCATTATTAGGTGTCTTGAGAGGCCTGCTCGTGTGTTCGCAACCGAAGAAGTTGTTGATGACAAGCCATGGTTTTATGATATCAAACATTTCCTTCAAAGTCAGGAGTATCCACTTAGAGCATCCAATAAAGACAAGAAGACTTTAAGAAGATTGTTTGAAAGTTTCTTCCTAAACGGAGATGTGTTGAATAAAAGAAACTTCGACATGGTTTTGCTCAGATGTGTGGACAAACACGAAGCAGATGTAGTGATGCTTGAAATACATGAAGGCTTTTTTGGAACTCATTCTAGTGGGCATGCGATGGCGAGGGAAATGTTAAGAGCAAGTTATTACGGGATGACAATGGAAGTTGATTGTTATAAACATGCCAGAAGGTGTCATAAGTGTCAGATCTATACTGATAAGATTCATGTACCGTGGAATGCACTCAATGTCCTTTCCTCTCTGTGGTCGTTCTCTATGTGCGGCATCGACATGATTGGTAGGTCGAACCAAAGGCTTCAAATGGGCACCGCTTCATTCTAGTGGCTATTGACTATTTCACCAAGTGGGTCGAAGCAGCATCTTATGCCAATGTGACTAAGCAAGTAGTAGTCAAGTTTATTAAGAATCAAATCATTTATCGCTATGGTGTCCCTAGCAGGATCATTACAGACAACAGGACGTATATGAACAACAAGATGATGAAAGAATTGTGTAATGATTTCAAGATTGAGCATCACAACTCCTCACCTTACAGACCTCAGATGAATGGTGTTGTCGAGGCTCCAAACAAAAACATCAAGAAGATTTTCCAGAAAATGGTGGTGACTTATAAAGATTGGCATGAGATGCTCCCATTTGCCTTACATGATTATCGTACTTCTGTACACTCTTCAATAGGGGCAACCCCTTTTTCTTTAGTATATGGTATGTAGGCAGTGCTCCCCGTAGAAGTTAAGGTTCCATCGATGCGGGTCTTGATGGAGGCTGAGTTGTCAGAGGCTGAATGGTGTTAGAGCAAGTATGACCAATTGAACCTAATTGAAGAAAACGCATGACTGCCCTGTGTCATGGACAACTATATCAGAAGAGTATGAATAAAGCTTTCGACAAGAAAGTTTGTCCCCGTGAATTTCGTTCCGGGGTAAGTGGACGCCTAATTATGAATGTTTGTATGTTGTCAAGAGATAATTTTCAGGTGGTGTCATGACTCTTGCAACTATGGATGGTGACGAACTTCCACGTCCTATGAACACCAATGCAGTCAAGAAATACTTTGTCTAAAAAAATATAAGAACAACTCGGTAAGTCGAAAACCTGAAAGGGCGGCTTTGGAAAAAATAAGCATCTCGGTGGATTGAAAACCAGAAAGGACGGTCCAAGCAAAAATTAGAGACATAAAACAGAAAAAGATGATCCTGATAGGTTGAAAACCCGAAAGGGCGATCTATGCAAAAATTAAGGATTATGACAAAGTAATTGCATCCGTTCAGATATGATCCACTTGGGGCATCTCAGCTATCAAAGGACCTCCGATTTGAAGCATCTAAGAAGTGAATTCAAAGTTGTTAGGGATAATAGTGGTTATTGTGCTCAATGTACCTACCCCATTATTTACCATTTTTTCAAAATTTTGTAAAGATCTGTGGAGTCATGCTATTGGAAGGCCACCACTCAATCAATGAAATTTGAGCATGTGCCCATTTACTTGAAATTCTCATTTGTTCAATTTACAAAATTTCTTCTATTTTTTATGGTAATATTTGAAGAAAAATTCTTAAAAACTTTTTTATTCTTTTAAAAGCATAAGCAACAAGCACGTCTTCTTTGAACTCGTGAGTAAAAGAAGCATACGTCAACATTCGCCTCGAAAGGGGTTAAGCCCTATAAAGCAAGCATGGCTAAACACTGTGGGAAAACATCAAAAAAGAAAGAGAAAAAATGTAAAACAAAAAGCTCGCTAAGCTGAAAACTTGAAAAGGCGGCTTAGGCAATAGAGAGCGTCCCGGTGGACTGAAAAACCCAAAAGGGTGGTTTAGTAAAAAATTAGGACAAAAAAAGGAATATATTCTCAGTGGACTGAAAACCGAAAGGGCGGTCCAGGAAAAAGTTAGGGATTAAAAAAAACAAAAGAAAAGGCATGACAACTAAGGTGTGTCAATGAAAGAACACTCTGTGTCGGTTTACAAATGGCGACTTCTTCTAGATTTTGGACCAATAATTGGCTTTCTCCCCAGGAAGTGTCTACTTCTCCATAAATTGTTACCTTGTGTCGGGCTTTACCCCGTCTATGGTTTGATTTGTCCCCAATGATTTCATCTCAAACGAAGATTGTCGAGTGTTTGTTCTGTGATGTCAGTCCACTTCCCATCTTACATGTCCTGTTTGGTTTCATCGAGTTTACCTGTCATATATAGTTATACGGTTGTAGAAGTTGTACATTCATACATTAATGCATTCGTACATTCATGCACACACGCATACACAACATCATTTATGCATGATTGCATTTCTCGATGTCTAAATCTTGACACCCAGAGTCCTGTTCGGCCATATCTCTTCAGTTCGGTACAAGCATCTCACCTTGTTTGTGCGTAGTTATTATTTGTTTGTTTGTTTAGTCCATTGTTTTGCAGTATGGTTCCTAAATTAACAGTCCACGGTGAATTGTTCGAGGGAATTTTACTCAATTAAAGTGGTCGGATTTTTGCAGAATTGGTATCTCCTTCAATTTTAATTGTTCAAAACTAGTAGTGTTGTCGTGGCTGCTCTCCAAAGTTAAAGATATTCCATCATAAAGAGAACCGGTGACCCTTTCTTTGCATCACATCATTGTATTCCTTTTTCTTCATGCATTTCAATCTTTCTTGTTTTTTTTATTTCCTCGGCACTTTATTATTTCTATGTTTATAAGATTAGGTTGCATATTTATCATTCATTTATTTGTGTATATTTATTTTACGCCATTTATCTTTATCGCATGGAATTTAGATTGTATGATTACATTATATTGTAATTTATTTATTTTTCCGTCGTTTATTTTATGTGCAGACTGTAGCATGTATCCTAGGGTTAATGTAAATCATTCATGTGTGCGTGTGTGTATGCTTTATTTTTATGCTTCTAGTTTAGGTTAGGTTAAAGGTTTTTGTGGTAATCCAACGTCACCACAAAATACTTACGTTTTATCTTTCTTGCTCCGATAGTTGTAGCTTTAATTTAATGCAATGCAAACAAACCACAAAAATCACCAAAAAAAAATTCACAATAAACCTTGATTCAAAAATCAAGTGATCCTTTTATTTTTTACTCTTTCATAAATCAAAATTGCAATCAATATACTTTAAGTCATTTTCTTTTAACATAAAAAATACAAACAAGCTTATTTTGTCATTTGGCTTTTCATTTTAAAACCTTTTTCAAAACTAATAAAAAACACATAACCAATCAAACGTCAATTTTTACCCCGAACTACGAGGTTTTGATCCCTCACGGGTACGTAAGCAAAGGACTCGTCCTTCCAAACGATAAAAAATGTAGATAAAATAGGTCTATTTTCTTCTTTTTATCACTTTAATTCCTCTTCAAAAGTAAGCAAGTTTATAACCCAATTAATTAAATAAAAACAAGAGGTTACTATGGATATTTAGGGTGCTAACACCTTCCCTAAATATAACTAACCCACGAACCCTTAATCTTTTAAAATGGTGTTTGAACTTTGTTTCCATTCTTTTGAAAAATTAATTAAAAGTTCAGACGTGAATAAAAGTGAGTCAAATGCTAATCAAATAGACTTGATCTCCGAAAAATGACGCGACACTTATCATTGTGCCAAGCGGCAGGTTCTACAAACGAACAACTAGCAACTATTATTTTGTGCCAAGCGGCAGGTTCTACAAACGAAGAGCTTGCAATTACCTTTTTATCTTCATCATCGCCAAGTGGCAAGTTCTACAAACGAACAACTTGCAAACATCTTTTATTTTCATGATTATGCCAAGTGGCAAGTTCTACAAACGAACAGTTTGCAAACTTCTTTTATTTTCATCATTATGCCAAGTGGCAAGTTCTACAAACGAACAGCTTGCAAACATCTTTTATTTCCATCATTATGCCAAGTGGCGAGTTCTACAAACGAACAGCTTGCAAATACTTTTTACTTCCCTCGTTGTGCTAAGCGGCAAGTTCTACAAACGAACAACTTGCAAACCCTTTTCTATTTCGTGCCAAGTGGTAAGTTCTACAAACGAAAAACTTGCAAATACCTTTACTTTTATTTTGTGCCAAGCGGCAGGTTCTACAAACGGACAGCTTGCAAACCCTTTTCACCATGTGCCAAGCGGCAGATTCTACAAATGAACAACTTGCAAACCCTTCTTATTTTGTGTCAAGCAACAAATTCTACAAACGAACAGCTTACAAAACACATTTTATTTTCCCATGTGCCAAACGGCAGGTTCTACAAACTATAGTATATTGTAATCTTAAAATAATATATGTAAATGTGTACCATATGTGATGTAGATAATCTAGAGTGGTTAGCTTGGAGAAGCTAAGGTTGAAAACTATTATTTCACTTCTTGATGCATCGTTGGATCAAAGGCGTGTACTGACCTAATGGGATGACCAAATATATATGTGTCAGTAGAGAGATATCTCTCATAGTACTTACTAAGAGAATAATCCAACCTATAATGTGTTGTGCAATCGAATTTTAATATTTATATTTGATAAATATGATCGATTTTTTTTACGGAAGTATGCGATAAAAAAATTTCTCGTTTTAGTTCTGAAAACATATATTTTGGTTTAAGTTGTATCATATTTATGGATTACATTTTTAACTTAAACAAAAATTATGGAATACTTTGATAAGCAACATTTATTGATGAGGAAGGAACAAACTAACACAAAATGAGCAAAACCGCTCCAAATTTTTTATGGATTATTTTAACATAAGCTAAATATTCAAAGACTTAGAAAAAAAAAACATATTAGTAAGACTTTTAATCATAAAAAAAAATTTCACCAAAATATTAAGGTTAGAATGATTCTATTTACAAAAGAAGAAAGGCCAACGAAATTTGTTCCACTTTGTAAAAAGTTGAGTCATATACTTCATAAGTGAATGTGTTCAACAACTCTCGCCGCTCTGGTGCCATGTTATCTTTAGTTAATCATTTATAAATACCTGTGCCATTGCTCTCGGAATCTCAACACAAAACTTATTGTAACCCACTCGGGTTGGTCTAGTGGTATTGGTTTGAAATTTTTGAGTGTGCTCCTCCTCAAGGTCTCAGGTTCAATTATCTCTGGTGCCAATTTATGGAGGTTAATTTAGCTTCTTCAAAAAAAACACAACTTATTGTTTATTTATTGTTTTTAACTGTATTACAAACGCTTTTTGTAATTTGGTAGTGTTAGTTGTCCTGTAACATAAACCATGATTTTGAAATTATTGACAGTTGATCGATCACGGAGTCAATCCTTTATTGGTGGAAAATTTTAAAAAACTTGTTCAAGACTTCTTCAATCTTCCAGTGGAAGAGAAGAAAATATTATCTCAGAAACCAAGAGATATGGAAGGTTTTGGTCAGATGTTTGTTGCATCAGAGAAACACAAATTGGAATGGGCAGATTTATTCTACATTGTCACTCATCCATCATACATGAGAAATCCAAACTTTTTTCCTAGTATTCCCCAACCATTCAGGTTCTTTCCCTCCTTCTATTTGTATGTCTTATTTTCAAGCACACTAAATATTTAATTTTTAAGAAACTTGAACATTTTTATATATTTTTTCATTTACAAAAAAAATCTAGAGATGTACTCTTTAGAACTGAAAAAGCTATGTGTGACGATGGTTGAATTGATGTCAAAAGCATTAAAGATCCAAAAATATGTATTGCTAGAGTTATTTGAAGAGGTAGGCCAGTCAATGAGGATGAATTACTATCCTCCTTGTCCTCAACCAGACCAAGTAATTGGACTCAACCCTTACCATTCTTCTCCAACTCAATGAAATAGAAGGCCTTCAAATAAAAAAAGATGGAATGTGGATTCCTATTAAGCCTCTCACAAATGTTTTTGTTATCAACATTGGAGACATGCTAGAGGTAATTAATTAAAACAGAGTTTAATTTTCGTACACTATTACCATGAAAAAAGTTTTATAATGTGGTCGCATTATAAATTAGGGAAATGCTAACCGGTGCCCCCGGGGCACTGGTTAAGGATACTAAAAAAGGAAATTATATAGTAATTATTGCATTGAAAACTGTGTAATTAATCCATAAATAAGTCAACAAAGTTTCCTTTTATGGTAATAAATTTCTTTTTTTGTATGCTTAACCAGTGTCCCGGGAGCACCGGTTAGCATGACCCTATAAATTATAATCAATAAGTGTGTGACTTTAAGAGTGGGGATAAAAGTCAAAGGTTTCAAATTATTTGACCAATATGATTGATTGACAATGTATAAATTTTTTACACCAACGATAAATTTGAATGAAACTCTAAATCAAAGCAAGTCACAAATTTCTTTTTCAAGTTACATTTAGTAACTATATTATATTACAACAATTCAAAAAAATAAATTCATTCCTTCAAAAAAATAAAATAAAATCAGAAGACAGTCAACGTAAATATTTTGATTTTAGCAAATATTTTAAATTGTTCGACAGATAATGACGAATGGTATTTATCAAAGTATTGAACATCGAGCAACAATTAACTCAGAAAAGGAGAGGATATCCATTGCAACATTTCACAGTGCTAGATTGAATGCAATTCTTGCTCCAGCACCAAGCCTTATTACTCCTAAAACTCCTGCAGTGTTCAACGACATTAGTGTGGAAGATTTCTTCAAAGGATATTTCTCACGCAAGCTTGAAGGAAAATTGTACATTGATGACATGAGGATGAAAAATGAGTGATAGTAACAATGCGTAAGGATGGTGTACAATATAATAATGTCAGTTTGAATTTACTCTGTTTAGTAATTTAAGCTGGATTTGTTTCATTTGAAGTTAAATTTAACTAATAAAATTTTCTCATGTACTGAATATTCATGTTCTTGAACTAGTTTTCGTTAGCATATATGTGGCAGGGGTGTGTCCTGCAACTTCATCATTTAATCAAAATCTAATCTAAGTAATAAAATTTTCATTTATTGATCAGCAGCGTACATGCCTACAACATCAATCAAGATGATAATTTTCTTTTGGGGGGATATTTGCCAAAGAATTGTTCATATTTAATTGACGTTCATCTTCATCATACATAAGTTTGATACCAGGTATACATTCTTTTTTGAATCTCAATAAATTGTTCATGACTCTTGTTTTGGACCGGTCAGAAGACCAATCCCACGCTGACACGTGGCCCAAACTTACACTGCTTTAAGGCCCCGCGTCTAATGGAACACTTCAACTTTATTGCACCGCATCGCATATGAGCACTCCCCTGTGCAAGGATCACGCTACACGTGTCCTCTAACCGTTCCGCAAAACCTGGAGGCGGTTGCTCTCACCGCGCACCTATATAAGGGTGACATTGCTTCATCCTCAAGGTATGATTCACTTTTCACAACACTTTCTACATACTCTTTCTCAGTTCCATTAGTGACTTGAGCGTTGGAGTGCCGCTACAAGAATTTTGATTATTATTGGCAGATTTAATCCCTCAATAGTGTATCAAATCCCTCAGTAATACGCATTACTGGCGGATTTGTTGAGGAAAAACATCCCTCAGTAATACTGGCGTCAGTAATGTTACTGACGGAATTTTCCCTCAATAGTAGTGAAGCAGTTATGACAAAACATTACTGAGGGATTATTCCCTCAGTAATTACTGACAGAAAAGTCCGTCAGTAATTACTAGCGGAATAATCCCTCAGTAATGTTTAGACAGATCTGCATAACTGACGGAAATATCTGCCAGCAATGCACAACATACTTCTTTTTTTTTATCCATTCCTACCTTTTAATTTTAATTAATGAAATAAAATGAATTTAACACAAATAAATTAAGTAAATTAAAGAAATAAAATTTTAGTTTAATAACACACAAATTAATTAAACAATATATCATCATAATATTTGTACAATCCATAAATAGTTTTCGTACAAAATCATAATATTTTAATAATATTCGTACAATCTAGAAAACTAACAAAATAAACTACTTATCATAATATTCGGGCAAATTTGATCTTGGTCTCCCTCTTGATGATTTCCCGCTCATATTTCCTCCTCTCCCCGTATTTTGAGGATTTTCTTGTGCCTTGTATTTGAAACTAGATGTACAAAGAAACAAACATGTATACCCTCCGATCACTATTATAAGCAAAATTCAACATTTTAGATTCATTTAATTAATGATGTATATAGTCTTTATTATAGACCACATACATCATTTAATGAATGAATCTAAAATGTTGGTTTTTGCTTATAATAGTGACCGGAGGGTGTATAAATTAAAAACATGTATATATAGCAAATGCAAAGAAACATGAATTTTGTTTAGTTGAATTAAAAACATGTTTAAATCTAGCCAAGAGATAATTGTCTATCTACTATCTGTATGTTTAAATCTTCAAGATTGACAAAGTGAACTTGACCCCAATCAACAAGATAGTCAATTTGCACTATTTCACATGAACAGAAGCATACAAACTTGCTAAACTTAAACATTAATATAGCATGTAGCATTCAAAATTTAATATGGCTATGAAAGGAACATGGTTCTCTCTAACTGTTTCAAACAACTTAAATTTGCAGCAGAAACATATATAGAAGATCTGAATGTGATTACTTTGTTGCAGTTTGAGGCATTTGAGAAATACAATCAATTAACTGGGGGAACTAATCTTTAAAAAGGGACTGAATGTAGCTAAAAAAATGACAACCTTAAAAATGTGCTTAAGACCAAAAGATGAATGGGAACACCTCGGCAAAATACGATGCGAACAGTCAGTAATTTTATCTGGCTGGGTAAGTTTCCGGAAAGACTTTACAGACCTCATAAGAGGTATACGTATCATACAAATATATATATCATAGAAAGTGAAGACTTTACAGAGTCTTCATCTTTTCAATATGTTCCAATCTATATTTTATAAATAAACACAATCATACAAATAGAGATGTAAAGAACAACTTGAGTTAATAATTCATATAATCACACAAATAGACTGCATACACAAACTAAGTTAAGGTATTGATAACCATCTCATATTTAATGAGAGGACATTATCATTCATCTATCTTTGCTGAATTAAACCCCAAATATCAAACATTTTAGCCAAAACAACTTCTACAAGTAGCAAAAGAGAGTAAGATTAAGCATGGCAAGACTAAAAGAAAAATTTAAGGTAATTTCAGAAAGCAGTGAGCTTATTCCTTGCATTTACAAATTTCTAATTATAAATAGCTTGTTATAAACTCTTGCTGTGGCAACATTACATCAACTTTAATACCTTCATTTCCCATAGAAATCAATTGCAACACAACTGTGGAACGAACGAACTCTAACTCAGTGTTCGGATGCGGAAGAAAATAATATTAGTTAAAAAGAAAAGAGAAGTAAAAATTAAAAACCCTAAACAATCAAACTGCTTCAAGAAGATTACAGGGTAAAAGCAAGTGATGAACATTCAGTACTATTGAGAAGATGAACTTGGATGAAAAGAGAGAAAGAAAAGAAAGAAAAATGAGAAAAGTGAATGATTATTTCATTAACTTGTAATGGAAGCTACAACATCCTTATATAGAGTTTACAAGTGAGGTTGTAGCATAAGCTACCATATACTAAACTATACTAGATAATAACTAACTTTATGACAGCTCATCAAGTTAGTTATGAGTTCTAACAATTTTGTAAACTAGTAACTTGCATTGCAAGTTATTGAGGCTTTGCTTGTTTCTACTTCTTCATTGAGCAAATGTGTTTCTATCTCTTTTATGTTATCTTTCAACAGCCTCCCACAAGATGGAGCATGATATATGTTTATCATTCCCAGCTTGCATATGAAAGTGTTAAATTTTGGAGGTGGAAGTGCTTTGGTTAAGAAGTCTGCCAGCTGCTCATTAGTTGAAATGAGTAGAAGCTTGAGAATACCCTTGTGGAACTTTTCTCTGACCAGATGACAATCAATCTCAAGGTGTTTTGTGTAACACCCCGTTTTCCGAACAATGTAAATAATACACTTAAATCAGAGTATTCAACGTTAAACGGAATGTCACACTACATTTCAAGTATAAATAGAGTAAATGTACTATTTATTAAAACAACTTTGTCAAAATTCAATTACATCACAGCGGAAAATTTAATTTCTTTATTCAACAAGTTTGGCACTACGGCCTCAACATAACAACATTAATGAAAATCCTGATTCGAAAGGTTCAACAACATAGTTCATAAGTAATACGCAACAGTGGAAAACAAAACAAATATCTCCATCCCGTTACGTATCAGAGCGACCCTAAGACGACGCACGAGGGAGACGACTCACATCAGCAACTAATCCTGGTTATCTGCACGTTACCCACGTAGAGGCAACATTCAAACAGAATGAGTGAGATTTCACATTCAATAATAATAAGCATATAATTCATCAATGAAATTTAACAACATAAGCAACTTTAACTAAGCAATAATAATACTTCACATATTGTTCAATTATTTCTACTTCATATTAAATCAACGACAACAACTCAACAACTCGACGACGACGACAATGCAATGACTCAACGACAACTTGACTATGCAGAATGCATGTGGTACCAATCAACGTGTTAGAGCATAGGCTCTAAATTCAACGTGTAGAGCATCGGCTCTTAAATCAACGTGTAGAACATCCGCTCTTAAATCAACATGTAGAGCATAGGCTCTCAAATCAACGTGGTATGAATGATTAAACATTCAACAGGGCATGAGCCCCCAACTTTATATGAGTATGCATGGACTCAACAGCTTATTCGACAACAACGTACAACCTTGACGACATCAACGACAACGACAACAACAACACAACAACGACTCCACAATATAATTCCATAATATTCATCATCTATGAGCAACATCATATTAATTAGCATAAACATCCCTATAATAATTCAACAATGTATACATTCATATAACAAATCATAACTCAAATTATTCATGTTAACAAAGCCTCTTGAAACTGACAGTATTACCTAAGACTTTCAAGTATACACCAAAGGCTAATCCAAAACAGAAACACGTGGAAACGACGTAAGAACATGAAAAAGGTGCACTGCTACTGAACAACTCGCCTCGCGGGCGGACTCACTCGCAGTGGCGAGCTAGGTCGCGCCATGGCGAGCAGGTGGCGAGCAAACACTGCTCTCTGTCACACTATAGTTCGCCGTGGCGAGTGGATGGCGAGCAAACACTGCTCTCTGTCACGTTGTAGCTCGCTGTGGCGAGCAGATACTTGCCGTGGCGAGTCGTGATAGGTTTCTGTCGGGAAGTGCGATTTTTCACCTCAAAACCCAATTTTCATCAACCCCAATCCCAAATTTAATAGGGAACTCAACCTGTGATGATTCTACGACCTGCACATCAATTATACACAGATTCTATGGACTTTCTACACCATTAACAACCAAATTTCTACCCCATGACCTAATTCCCAAATCCACAACAACAACAACCTGTCAAATTCAGTTTCAGAATTACATAACCTAAGATTAGAGAATGTTGGTCCCACCCTTACCTTAGATTAAGTGATTGCAAGATTCTACAAGCCCTCCCTTCTCTTGATTCTCCTCTTCTCTTGGTTCTTCTCTTCTCTCCCAAAGACTTTTGTAAAACCTAATTTATGTCTGGCTCTTGTTTTTCTTTTTGTCTCAACAGATTTTTTACTTAACACCACCTAATTCTAATTAATTCTAATTCAGCCCCTCTCAAGTCTAATTATTTTAATTTCCAACCCATCCTACTAAATAATAAAATAAAACCACTTAATAAAATATTAATACACACAACATGCCACTTATCAACATAAATCAACATAAATCATATAAAAGACTCTAAACTCAGCCAAAATAATCAGATAAATAAATAGGGCGTTACATTTTTTCTTTTCATGAAAAACTGGATTAGATGCTATGTGAATAGCACTTTGACTATCACAGTAAAGAACTGGTTGCTTGACACACTTGATATTGAGGTCCTTCAGCAAGTACAATATCCATTGAAGCTCACATGTTGCAACTGATAGAGCCCTATATTCAGCTTCTGAAGAGGACCTTGAAATGGTTGGCTGCTTCTTTGCTTTCCAAGATATGAGTGAAGAGCCCAAAAAGAAACAAAAACCAGCAGTTGATCTTCTTGTATCTAGACAACCTGCCCAATCTGCCACTAAATATTGGAAGGTTCGTTAATGATATTACTGACAGAATTATCCGTCGGTAATGTAACTCACAGGATTATTGAAGGATTTTTTCCATCAGTAACGTTATTGAGGTTTTTTTTTTATGTTACTGAAGGTTTATTCCACCAGTAATTACTGAGGGTCTAAATCCCTCAGTAATGCAATTTTGAATTGGTTAGTAAATTGGGGAATTCTTGTCGTTGTAAAGACTCATCGCCATTGTACCAGAAAGACTTCGTTCCAATGGAAAGACTCATCGCCATTGTACCGGAGCACATTCTGCCACTGTTGCCTCTCATTCATCCTCACCGGATAAATCATTTGGCGCTAGAAGGAGGGGATCGTTCGCTAATCACCACGGTCTAGCGATCGTCCAACGTAACCGTTTTTTGTTACTGCTACATCCTTCAAAGTAATGGCCAGAACTCGTAGAAGAACCACCACAAGTCGCTCTTCCACTGCACAAGAATCACGTCTTGCGATTCAAATCCTCCAAGACCGGACGGTTACGTTGACTTCGAAGCTATAATTGATGCTCATCCTTCCGCAACGATGAATGTAAGGTTCCATCCTCCACCTCCTCCGCGCGCGGAGGATATTCCTCTGCCTCCACCGCTTCTTCTGGTTCCTCCACTGCAAGAGACAAACGAAATATTGACGACTCTGGTGAACTTACTCCAACAGCAGAATAATAGGCTCGAATGTGTAGAAAAGAATTAGGAAAAGATTATGACGAAAGTCTCTACGCAAATCGAAGAAGCTCAACGGAACAAACGCCTTGCAACATCGGTGGCTGTAGATGACCCCGCCTCCATCCTGGTAAACCGTGGTAAAGGCGGCAGGAAACCTCCCTACGATTCAGATAAAGGAAGTAGCAGTTCGTATCCTCACAATTCTCTCCCGGTAAACCTTCGAACTGCCACGGAGGGAAAGACTTTCCCCCATGCCAAAGCCGACATAAGAAGGAAGATTACTCTCCGAACTGCCATCACAAGAACTACCACAAAGGATCTTTCACCAGGAAGATAGTAGAATATCCTATTCCACACCTTTTTGCAAAACCACCCAAACTAGAGACTTACGACGACACCTAATGGTCGGATTAGACAAGTGTACCAAATCCTTTACCAAGTAATAAAGTGATAACTAGAGTATCGTATCCACAGAGATTGTCATTTTGTCCAAACAACTCACGTTACTTATTTTAAGTTGACAATATAAACTAAAAGAGGTAAGGGTTAGAGATTGCAAAGTTTATTTGTTTTCAATAAAGCAAGTTACCTACTTTGGTTGCGAAAAGTAAGCAGCAATTAGGACTTTTTGAATCCCACCTATTTATTTTGTTGAATATTAAATAACAGTCATGTCGGTTTTCTAGTTGCACCTGCTGATCGCACGGTGATCCTTACGTGTGGGGTCTATACTATCTCGGTTGATCTAGGTTTATCCCTCCGATGGCTAACTGCACTTGTTGATCGTGTAACACCCTAAACCCTAAAAGATATAAATCATGCAATTAATTCAATTAAATCAAAGAGCTCAAGAGGCTACAACTCCATTTTCTCAAAACATGCATAATTTTAGTTTCATAAAACTCACAACGGAAAATCATCATACATAATATCTCATCAACATGTAATAATCCTCAAATACATGAGTAATAAAATCTCAACACCATATCTCAGTTTTCAAATACATAATCATAGTCTCATCAAATAAAATCCAACAACATATAAATGCCAATAAACATAAATGCGCAACACCCTAATTAGAGCCTAACTAGACTTCGGGCAAAAGGTAAACGAGGTAGCTCCATGCTAATCCTCAAGAAAATCACAAGCAAATAGATATCAGTCTTGCACACCGTCTACCCATTCATACAAATAGGTAGGCGGTCAACGAAACGACCACTAGGGTTAGATAATATTCCACGTAATAAAATATAATAATGTAAAAGCATTCAAGAATTTTCAAATAGGTACACATGTACATATTTCACATTTCTAGAATACTAACTCGACATGAATAGTATCATACTCCTATCACAGTATATCGAGCAACATATAAAAGTCCACAATTTCACCTAATCACAACATTCACCAAATTTCACCAATGCACGTAATCACAAAGTCACTTAGTCAAGTACGACACATTTCACAAATCTCAAGTGCATGCAATGTTCTAGACACCTCTACATGCATGTGGTACCATTTTGGATTCTGGAGATGATCTTACCGAATCAATCCACTAACATAATTTTTCTTCGATTACGTTCTTCACCAAATAACATAACTTCTTGATGATAGGTCATCTTACGTTATTCTTACCATGTTTTTCAATTTATTTTAGTAAGAAATAGCAGCAAAAAGGAGGAGTATTAGAACGATTTCTTATGATTTCGGTAGTTTTGTAATGTTTTCTATATTTGAGTTTGTAATTATAGTTTTCCCGAAACATAGCAATTTTAGGGGGTGTTTGAAATAATTCACAAAGAAATCATACAAATCGGCAAATCAAGAATAATTGGAGAGTTGTGATGATTCAAGAGACAAGAATAAAGATTCAAGAGGCCTCAGAGGACTTACAAATGGGAGGAATTATGTTCCCAAAGTACCGAGGAAAGTTATTTGAAGACGAAGACCTAAAAATGACAGAAAATCGGAGATTAGGCCCGGAAGGAAGACATAATGCGCCTAGGGCATGCATCGGGGAATGCACTATATGCCCCGTGCATCTGTCATGCGCCCCGTGAATGCAAAAAGTCGAGGCGCAACTGTCTTTTCCTGTTTCCGTTTTGGGTAAAGCCCGCACTTTTAGCCCAAACCCAGGTAGAAACTCTCACTATAAATACCAGCCTTCCTCATTAAGAATTTCTCATTCAGAACTAGAGCAGTTCAAGAGGAAGGCAACTTTGGAACTTCGGGAGAGTTTCTATCTTCTCCTTGATTTTCCAAGGTATGTTTGAAGATGAAAAAAACACAAGAAGGGGGGGTTGAATTGTGTTAGCTTTTTCTTTTTCTTAAAACTACGTCCAATGTTCAGAGTCTGATAGAGTTTAGAGTCTTATGCAACGGATAAAGTAAAGAGGGAAAAAGACAAGAGAAAGACACAAAGCAATTATATAGGTTCCTTCCACAATCCAAAAGTAGTCTTGTCCCCCTTGCGCTTCCAATGAGAATTCACTAAAATCAATATCTGATTACAATTGCTCAAGCACAAAAGCAAGAGACTTCAAACTACTCAAGCACAAAAGCAAGAGGTTTCCTATGCTCAAGCACACATGCAAGAGACTTCCTATGCTCAAACACAAAAGCAAGAGACTTCTAATCAAACAGAATTACACAAAAAATTGTTTGAGGTTTGAACACTTGATATACAATTAGTGATGTTCACAATACAAATCAGATACAGACTCTTAAGACTCTGGAATTTCTAAGATATGAAAGTTGTTAAGAAATTATAAGTTAACTTTGATGTGAAAACAATTCAGCAGAGTATTGGCACTTGTAAGTTGTTCTTTAGTCTCTTACAATCTTCAAGTATTCACTCCTTTATATAGAGGTGTAAAAGAGATGTTGTTGATTTCCAACACATCAAAAAGAGTCTTTGCAAAGCTTGATCATCACCAATGATCTGTTGCTTGATATGGTTACTGTCCTAGAAGGGAAAAATTTCAAATTAATTCCTTGAATAGAGAATGACCAGCGTAGACACGACTCTTATCTTGTACTATTGCAGACATGGAGAATGGAGTAGTGGTTGTACAATTTGTACTATGTCCTTTTTCCTGTGCTCTTTAGTGGATAAGCTTCCAATGCCTTCTAATTCCTCTGAAATAGTTATTGCTCCAGGCTTCTATTCCATCTGCAATGATGTGTATTCAAATTAGCAACTTTTAACTAATGCCCTAGGCGCATTATGTCAACTTCTGGTGACTCTGATGAACTTCAGCTTCTGATGATCTTCAGACTCTCTGATGACGTCAACTTCTGGCAGTTAGCTTCTGATGGTCTTCAAAATCTCTTAGTCTTCAGACTCTGTCTTGCAACATAAGCTTCCTTTGTAAATTCTATTGCTTGTTCTTTCAAAACCAATACTTGAAATTAATACTTATAAATTTTTAGTCTATGGTCCTGCAAACTTGAACAAATATTAGCATATACAATTGACATTTTAATACCTTGTTATCATCAAAACTTAAGGTGGTAATGTTAAACACATTTTGTTCCAACAATCTCCTCCTTTTTGATGATGACAAACACTTAGTATTAAAGGTCAATTGTTGTTAATCTAATTAACAAGTTGACTTTAGGGTCTGAGGTTTGTAAGCTCTCCCTGAGTCTAATAGTCTTTAAGGTTAGGTTTGTAAGCTCCCCCTGAGTTCTATCCTTGTTAATTAAATTCATTTTAAACTTAAAAACGTCACTAAGAAAAAATCTTACATGAAATCAAAGACTAAGAGATGAGAAATAGGTTCTCCTAAATTAATTTTTTTAATTTAATTTTGTGGGCTCAGAGCCTAAATGTACTATATCTACTCCCCCTTTTGTCATCAACAAAAAGTATAAAAAGAACCAAAAAAGAGAAGTAAGAAAAACATGAATTATTTCTAAGTATCAAAACATAACATGGTTGTAATAGAGATTAATAAACATATCAAAACAGTGCACAACAATCATAATAATATCAGAACATAAAATATAAAGCTCTGGAAACACAAGCATCAGAGGCAGTCATAAGAAACATAAACAACAAAGCATAAAGTACTAAGGTGTGCAACTAGGGTTGTTGTTGCTTCTTCATCATAGCCATCATGTAAATCATCATTGCTTTAAGATCTTCTGATTGTTTCTTCACATTTTCTTCCAAAGCTTCTGACCTTCTAGCTTGAGCTTCTTCACGTTCTTTCTTCTCTTCTTGTTCAAGCTTCTCAACCTTTTTGTCTTCTACAGGATCATGCATCTTCAACTTTTCAAGAAAAGAAATTTGAGGCTTGACATATACTTGAGTCAACCAAGAAGTGTCCATATTCTCTTTGACAGATGAAGTGATGATAGAAGAGAGATCTAAGAAGAATGGAGAGTCTGAGATGTACAATCTGTTCATTCTGACTTCCACAGCTTCCATGTTCGTGATGACTTCTTTGAACCAGTTTTTGAGAGGCTGATTCTGAGCTTCAACAGACGATCTCTGCAAGTCACAAAAGACTTTATCTACTACTTCTCTGAGAGCAATCCACTTGTCTTCATAATTCTTAGTGTGAACTTGATTATTTCTAGCTTTGACAAGATTGTTCAGATCCTCAAAGATGTTCTCACAAACCTCTCTCAGTACAATAGAATCAAGTAACATGGTAGGTGGTGGTGAAACATTTATGGTTTGAGGTGTAGAAGTTGAGGGTATATCTTGGTTTGGCTGAGATGTGGAGGTTGAGGGTGTGTCAAGATTAGGTTCAAGAATAGAAACAAATGCTTAGAAAGAACCTGTATCTCCGTCAATATGAATCACTCGTTCATTTTCCTCATCAGAGTCTGATATATATATATTAGATATATCAAAAATTGGTTTGGGAATAGGTTCAAGCACAGTTGGTTTGTTGAGCAAGGTATCAATAGTAGTTTGTAATGTATTCTCAGGTTGTGCAACATTGATATGTTTGGTCTACTGACACTGAGATACTAGCATCAGAGACATAGTGGTCAGTTGAGGAGGTTTCAAGAATTGATTGGAGGGGAGAGCATAGCTTGAAATCAGGATGAATAATCAAAGTTGTACATGTTTCAGAGGCCATTTGTAGGGTTTCAAGTTGTTGTTGAAATTCTGAAACACCAATGTCAGGTGTTGTCTCATAGGCTATTTCTGAGTTTGGATCATAATCAAGTAATTCACCATCTAAATGTTGAGATAATTTATCAATGACTAGTGACTCACTAGTTGAAGATTGTGAAGGAAAGGTTGTCTGATAAGCTAGAGTCTTTGCTAATCTAGAGAAAACTCTTTATTTCTCTTTAGCCATAATCTCTATCCTAGCATCTACATTTATGTATGGAGGACAAACAACAATATCTCCATCAGGATGCAGGACTTGAACAGGCTTAACAAAGAAAGCATCAGACACTTTGTCTTTGAAACTGTAAGACTCTGGTTGTGGTTTTGTGGATGGTGATGGGGGTAATGCTTTTTCTAGATTTTTATAAACTTTGCTTAAGGGTATGTCATCTAGATTGGTAGTATGAGTGGATGAAGGTGGGTCAAGATCTATTGCTTCTGAGAGAGTCTTGTTAAAAACATTAGCTTTTGCATGATCAGCCTCTGAAGCAGCAGCTTCTGAACCTCCGTCCTACCTTTTTACTTGCATTGTAGCTTTCAGCATCTCATCAACTTTTGCAACAGGTGAGATTTGAATAGGTTCAGTGAACTCCAGAACCTTCTGTGCATCTTCAGCAGTCTTCTTCTCCACAAGGCGAGCAACAGAAGTTCTTAATTCTTTGGCTACACTATTAGCCGGTTCAATGATAAAAGCTTCTTGAGATTGTGGACTCTCCTGAACTTGTAGACTATCAACATCAACATATTGAGTATCTGTCTGAGGGTCTGAAGATGTATCAGCTACAACTTGCTTTCTTCTATCCATCCTTGTAACTAGAGTAGAAGCTTCTTCAACTTGTGCATCTTTTTCCTCTGTGTACTTTGACTGTATGATATTCCTTACATGTTTCTTGGCCTTCTTCTGAACCTTTAGCTTTGGTTGAGAGCTAGCTTCTGAAGATCCACCTTTGGTTCTCTTGTTCAAAACCTCAACATGTCCTAGTTCAGCCACTTCTTCTTGAATGTCTGGTAAAGTTGGTTCAGACACTTTAACCTTGGGGGCCTTCTTTTGTTTCTTAGGTTTTACTTCAGCGTTTTCCTCATCATCAAATTTCTTCTTTGATTTCCTCTTGCTTGCAACTTTCAGAGGAGCACCACCTATAGTAGGTGAGATTGAGTTGTAGTTAATGATATCACCAGTGTCTTTAAAATGAGAAACAACAAAGGCAGCCAGAACCTCTAGGTTGTCTTCTTTGGATATAGGGGAAAAATCCACCATGAGATCTGATAACACATCAGACTCTTTTAAGTCAAATTCCAATACATTAGCTTTGCTTACAATGTGCATGTATTGCAGGGTTCTTCCATTGATGATCTTTCCAGTGCATGTTCCAAGATCCTTATCAAACACTACTCTAGTTGACCTTAGAATGTTGAGCAGTTAACTCTGATGGAATATCTTTGATAGTAGTCTTCCATAAGAAACTTGCCTTCTTTCCTTTTTACCTTGACTCTCCTTGAGTGCCCAGCACATATGATTGAACATGTACCTTGGAAGATTGACCTTTTCAAAATTGATCAAGAAGTATAAGAATACGTTACGGTCCACTGACATTGTGTCAGTGCCACCTCCCTTTTGAAGGAAACAGTCTAGAACCAGCTTCTGAAGGACTCTGTATTCCTTGTGCATATCACAGAATTTGTTGGTAGCTCTCCCAATGTGAAATGCTTCCTTTGTTTTGTTCACCCATGAACTTGACTTACTTAGATTCCATTGAAATTTCCCTTCATTGGAGCATCTTACAACTTTAGAAATAATGTCTTCTGTAATGGTGACTGGAACTCCCATTAAAGCAGACCTAATCTCTGTCCTCTTGAATTCTTCTAAGTCCATTTCAGCCCTTGTCTTCCCTTTCAGACTCTCATTGTAACGCCCTACTCCTATTAAAGCGATAAAACACGTCATAAACTATACATGTCATAAAAATTTCACAACAACATCGCAGCGGATATATAACATACATCTCCAAAAATATACATGTCAAAAACTCATACATACATTACCAAATGAAATCTCCAAACCCCGACATATGGGTAAAATCTCAACAGATCCTACTCTAAGACTCTAAAACAGATAAATAGAGGAAGCTCCTGCTATCCTCAAACAACTCACCAAGCAAGCTAAAAGATCAATCTTGCATGCCGTCTACCCATTAATACAAATAGGTAGGCGGTCCACCACAGACCACTGGGGTTAGCTTCACATCAATCATAATCAAACATAAACATTCAAGGATTTCATGCATGACACATATATATAATCATTTCTCTTAGAATATTAACATCACATGAATATTGTCCCCCATTCCATACACATCATGCTATCACAATTCTAACCTAGCATAACAAGCACATTCAATCTTTAATTAGGTCATTGACATAAGCTCATCATTTATCAACATCAATAAATGAAAGGATTACGCACCTTATTTTCATTTAGTCTAATCAACTCAACAAATACAATTCATCATTTCAAAGTATAAGCAAGAAAGTCATCGTCACCAAAAGATTCATCAAATCACATTCATATAAATCACCCTGCATTATTTTCACCGAGATAAACATCATCAATTAAAATCATTAAATGTACAAGTATCACCATTAACAACAAACATCATCGAGTACACATATTCACATATTCACCAAATATCACCAAGTGTACAATTCACAAGACTCACCAATGCACATAAATCACCAAAGTTCACCAAACACATAATCAAATATGACGCATTTAACAAATTCACCAAATGTATGTAATGCGCCTAGACACGACTCCTACATGGACACGGTACCATCAACTACGACAAAGTCGTCAACTCATGATCCAACAAAAACATCATCAACGTCACCAATACGGATATAAAACCCATCAACTCCAATCATGTATGCATGAATATATGACCCAACACTAATGCATATATTCACACAACTCGTCACAATAATCGTCTCCAACATTATACATGCAACCACCACAATCAACTTCGACATTTAACATGTATAAGTTCAACACATCAACAACATATATGTATAATGTTATAATTCATCGACATAAACAACGACAACAAACACCATCAACATCAAGACATAAACATGTTTATCACCAATCATTCATCAAATATTCTCCCAAAAAACAAACATTTTTCATAAATGTAAGCACCACAATTATCATCATCAAATTGCATATAAGAAGTCAACAACATAATTCAATACATGTAATTACCACATTCAAATATCAACATTAAGCATATATAAATTCGCCATTAACAATCGACAACATCACCACAAATCAACAACTTCATACAATTTCTCACAATCAAAACAAAGGAGAAAAGTACATCACATCATGATAAACATCATGTTCAACACTTGTTAATCATTTATACATCTTCATACAATCATATCAATCTATTCACAAAAGATTTGCAAAGTATTCGGTCTTAAAGATCATTTTCAACAAAGTTCGTATATCATTTTACAACCTTGAAACAATTGAGACAATTGAATCAAAACTAAGCAAACGAGTTCTAGTGTCTCAACTATGTATACACTTAGATAATATATGAGTGCAGTTGAGTATACTTGTGCGTTTCACCGGCTAAATACGACGAAATCATAAAAATCACAAAGTTCGTCTCTCTTTAACATTTTTCACAAGAATGCAATTTTCAAAGCAAAACAAGTTAAAACTCAATGAAATCAATCACAACCATTTATAGAGATCATAAAATGAGTATACAACCTTAACCCCAACTTCTTTCCTTAAGAAAAACAAGTTTCTGAAAAATCGTTGTTCTTGACGTTTTTTAAAAGTTTGAGGTATGATTCATCAAACCAAGTTCAAATCAATTCAATTGATGTTTACATAGTTTTAAAAGCTTAATTACATTTAATCACATCAAAAGAATCAGTTTAGAATTGTCCGGGTCGACCCTAAAATGACAAAAACATGAGTTGTTGTAATAACCAACTCGCCATGGCCACTAGTTTACTCGCGATGGCGAGCTTGGACAGTTTAGCTCTCGGGAAAAACTCTATTTTCACTCCAAAACCCCAATTTTGATTCCCCAATACGCAAATTTGTCCCTAAAGTTTGTCTAAACGTTTATGAACATAATCAAAACCATATAAAACATGAATCAAAACATCACTCCATCACAAATCACCATTTCACCCATTTTTCATTAAACTTTCAAAAACAACTCAAATTCACACCACAACTCTATGATTATGAATACCCATAGCATCAATCATCGACAACAACATTTCATAACAACAACAACAACAACAATTAAACATGAATTCATTAACAATCCAACAACAACAATATCATACTTAATGCCTCTTCAAAAAAAAAACAATATCATACTTAACCAATTTTGAGCAAAATACAAAGTATTCACATATATACATCTTAAGGATGTAATTTCAACATCAACAAATTAATTATCATCAAATTCACACCCCTAGACATTGCATCAAAACATGAGCACGAAATTCAACAATTAAATTCACAATAATCACTTTTCACAATTAAGCACTTATGAATATGAGTAGAAAAGAGATTATACTAAAAGATTATAATAGAACACTATCCCCCTTACCTCAACAGATTATAAATCTGGCTTAGGCTTCACTTTAGCTCCACCTTGCTCTTGCTCTCCAACCTCTTCTCTCTACAAAACCCTTTTTCTCCTCCTCTAGTACTTTCTTGAAGTAGATAAAATACAAGGAAGGGGCGGTTTGAATTGTGACCCTTTAAAAATTATCCTGAAACTTAAAAGTGATTCTTAAGTTGTTTACTTGGAATAGTTAAGTTAGTATTCTGACTTCAGAACGTTCTGAAGTTCATACACAAAAACTATTTAATAAAGTAAATGTGCAAGTGTGTGTTGTGTATATTGTAAATAAAGAGTATAAGGAAGAGAGAAAGAACACACAGAGATTTATAGTGGTTCACCCAATGTGGGCTAGTCCACTCCTCACAATCTTGTGAGAGTTTCCACTATGATGTTTGAGATAACCTCTCAAATCCTGCACGTTACAATCTTTGTTCACCTGAACAATTACAACTCTATATTCTCTAAGCCTCGGCAGGCTTGCACCTTCTTGCTATGTTAACCACTTAGACTTTTACAACCTTTGCTCAAACTAACACTTTAGTACCCCTAAAGCTAGATGAGACTTTGTTTATAATTTGTATGGAGGTTGGATGTTTGAAAACAAACAAAGAGGAATGGAAGAAGTTATCTTTAAATGAGATAACAGAAAGAATTGATTTACAATACAAAGAAGATAAAAAGAGTCTTCAGTGATGATCAATTCAAATTTCAAGAGCTTCAAACACTTTTCAGATGTTTTCTTGTATGCTTTGCAATGGTGCAAGTAATGATAAGCCTTTGATCTCTATTTATAGATTCTTTGGGCTCATATATCCATTGAAGGGTATCCAATGGTGTTATGCCATGTGTCTTGGGCCCCACAAGCTTTTACTTTAAATTATGGGCAAACATTCTGATCAAGGATGAACTTTAGAATGTTGTTGTGTTCTTGATGATCTTCATCTGGGTTCATCATGATATTCATATAGGTTCGTCATGTATGAATGAACACATGAATTTCTAGGCGTGCCATATGCTTTTCATATGAATTTCTAGGCAATAACCAAAGTATGGGCTTTTCCACATACATCAGAAGGTTAGTTTCCCATATTGGCCTAGGGACTGGTGCAGGAGAGATAAAGTGGATTTTGAATCTTCATTCCCATGCTTTGAGGGATTGTCTGGTCCATGTACTATACCAACTCCAATGTGTGTCTATCTTTGATTGAGCAGGACATATTTGCTTTGCTTTTGCTTTTTGCTTTTTCACCTACTGTACTGTTCATAAAGTAAGCATGTGCAGAGCTGAACATTCTGACCATCAGAATGTTCCTTTTGTTTCACTTAGGATGATTTGTAAGACTACCATTTGATGTAATCAAATCCTAGTAGTGAAACAACAATGTAGAGCAGTGATTTTAACATCTAGGATGACATTCCCTATTGGAATATTCCTAGTACTTCAATGTTCATAGTCTTAAATGAACATTGAGTATCCTTTTTGACATAATCCTTGTATATGCCTTTATTGCTTGATTGATCCATGCAAATTAATTTTCCTGGACATTTATCCATGACACATGTGCCTTGCATGACCTTGATCTATGTTCTTGAGATTCTTCACACATTTTCTCTTTAGTTGCACCAAAAATGATGTCATCAACATAAACTTGAACTATAAGTAAGTCAGAGTTATGTGTTTTTCTAAAGAGTGTGGTATCAATTTTTCCTCTTGAAAATCCATTTTCAATTAAAAATGTACTGAGTCTATCATACCAAGCTCTAAGAGCTTGTTTAAGACCATAGAGTGCTTTAGTGAGTTTAAAAACATGATTTAGTTTTTCTTCATTTATGAAACCAGAAGGTTGGCTTACATAAACTTCTTCATTTAGAAAATCATTTAAAAATGCACTTTTAACATCCATTTGAAAAAGTTTAATGCTTTTATGTGCAGCATATGCAAGAAGAATTCTGATGGCCTCTAACCTTGCAACTGGTGCAAAGGTCTCATCATAGTCAATACCTTCTTGTTGATTGTAGCCTTCAGCAACTAACCTTGCTTTGTTTCTGACAATCTTGCCTTCTTGATCAAGCTTGTTTCTAAAAACCCATCTTGTACCAATGATGGTTTTGTCTTGATTATTCAGAACCAAGTTTCAAACTTCGTTCTTTTCAAACTGAGAAAGTTCCTCCTCCATGGCCTCAATCCAAGAGTCATCAACAATAGCTTCATTGATTGACTTAGGTTCCAATTGAGAAATCATTGTCGTGCTGTTAACTTGAAAGGACATTCTGGTTCTTACACCATCAATTGTGCTTCCAGTGATTTGATCTACAGGATGATCTCCAACTTCTAGCTGGACTTTGGAGAGTTTGATCCTGAACATTTTGATCATGTTCTTTCTCCATTGTACTTACAGTGTTTTGAATGGGAACATTCTAAAGTGTTGGCACCTTAGTGTCTTCACTTTCTTTTGGTTGAGAATGTTCATCATATTCATCAAATATGACATGCATACTAATTTCAACTGTCTGGTGATGAGTCAATAATGAGTCAATAATTAGTTATTTTAATATAATATTTGAGTTTATTTTATTTAGATTTAATATGTTTTTATTTCCTTTTAGAGCTATTTTACTTCAATTGCAAGTTATTTTATTTCAGGAACAAATATTCAAAAGATTTAGTCTTGGAGCAAAAGAAAAGGAGAATTGGAGCTGATTCATGCCAAAAATATGAAGATCTTATACAAAAATATCTTGTGCAAAGAAATTGAAGATCTTGTGCCAAAATATAGCATAGGCGCGCCCCATATTACCCTTTTGCTGCTTTTGCTTCTTCGAAAAGCTGCCTATTTTAGTATTTCTGACCTAGAGCCCATGGTTTCTTGTGCAACACTTTAGGGATTTAATACTTGGGGCTCAAGTCAATTTTAGACTATAAATAAAGCAGCCGTCTAGTTTGTAAAACCATCTTTTGTTTTTGGAACAAGTGAAATTAGACGAGGATTGCGAAACATGAGAATAGTCTAGCAAACCTTGAGACAAATAAAGTTTCGCTCTTCAAGGATTCCAATAGCAATCAACCATGAGAATAGGCGTGGTTGCTAGAGGAACACACTCACTGAGACCGAAAGGAGATGTGATAGGATTAAGAGAAATTTGTCTTTAGAAAGTGAGTCCAATATAAAGTTCTAGGTTTAGGGTTTGGTTTGTGAAAGGTTTGTCATCAAGATGAACCAATAATTCCAAGACGCTTTTATTTTTATTATTATTCTTTCAAAACAAAAATCAAACCTTTTAACCACTAAAACTTTCATTCTAATCATTGTTAAAAGTTAATTAAATTCATAACTCCATGTCGGAACGATACTCTTTATTACTACTTCGATAAAATCGTGCGCTTGCGGATTTTACACATCAAGTTCTTGGTGCCGCTGCCGGGGAGTTTTGCAAATTGATTAACTTTTTAATACCGGTTAGATTGAAAAGAAAAAAAAAATTCTTTTTCTTTTTTCTTTTTCTCTATTTTATGGCTCAAAATCATTATCAATGGACTTTTTCCCCTGTTTTACCACCTTGTAAAGTTTATGGAATATTTGGTCATACTGGTGTTGAATGTCAACTAGGTAGTGTTGTTAGAAGTCTTGAGCAAGTAAACTATGCTTAATATAATCAAGGGTTCAGGAACAATTAAATTTTTTTTCAAATCCCTCAAAATCTTTTTGGACAACAAACAGCACCACCTGGTTTTGCAAACAACCAATCTTGTATTAGATAACACTAGGCACAACCAAGAATTTAAAATCCAAACTGAAATTTTGAATGACTCTCTCGATATGCTTTCCTCAAAAGTAGATTCTCTTTGTACTCACAACAAAATGCTAGAGACTCAAATCTCTCAAGTAGCCTCTTCCTCCCAAACCTCCGGATTCTTTCCAAGCCAACCTAAAGCTAACCCAAAAGGTTAAATGAATGATATTACACTTAGAAATGGTAGGCAATTAGAGGACCCCGTTGTGGAAACCAAGACAATTGAGGTTGAGGTAGAGAATGAAAAGCCACAATGTGAGAAATTTGTAGTAGAGAGTGAAAATCCTAACACACCACCACCATATAAGCCAAAAATTCTTTTCCCACAAGGGTTTGATAAGTCCAAGTTAGATGAGCAGTTTAGGAAATTTATTGAAACCATTCAAAATAAATTGCCACCTAAACTTAAGGATCTAGAGAATTTTCCATACCGTGTGTCATAGGATATGAGACTATAGAAAAAGCCATGTGCGACTTAGGAGAAATTGTCAGTTTGATGCCATTGTCCATTAGTGAAAGGTTGGGTATAGGGTAGATAAACCTCTTAACCGTCAAGCTAATGTCGTTAAAAGAGCGCTTCGTGGGAGGCAACCCACAAGTTTTATTGCTTTTATTTTGTTTGTTTTGCGTTATTTTAATTTGTTTTGCAGGTATAATTGTCCAAACATGATTCGAAAAAAGAAAAAAAAATTGGAGGCCATGACCAGAAGCTTGGCATGGTCGTGCCAACCCATCAGCATACAAAAACCAAATTATTATTTTTCTTTTTCTTCTCCATTCTCTCAACACAACTCTTTCTTCTCTCAAACTTCTCTCTAAAAGCTCCATTAACCCCCAACCTTCATAACCCCACCAAAACTCCACCAAACTCAACAATTTCTAACCCAAATCATCTCCAAACATCATTCCAAACATAAACCAACAATCAAAACCAACTTTCAACCACCCAAACCATAAATTCACCAAATTCGCAATCCCTAAAAACCTTACTTAAACCCCAACCCCATCACTAAACCAACCTTTCCCAACCAAAACCTTACCAAAACCCTAACCCTTCCCAAAACTCAGACCAAGTCAACTAGGTCAATGGCATCCAAGAGGAAAGGAAAGGAAATTGAAGGCTCTGGAAGTGGTGCAGGCAAAAAGCAATCAACAATCCACAACCATGGCATCCATTTTAAAGATGACAAGCAAAGGAGTAGGTATAAGTCTCTTATCTCTAAACCTATTTTTGCTTGTAGATACCCTGATGCTAATGCTATGGATACACTAGGAATAGAAGAACATGTGATTAGGTTGTTGAATTCACAACTTTGTGCTTAAGTACCTTCAAAGAGTTATGGCTTGCACCATCTAGGGTAGTAAAGAGATAGGAATGATGAGGACTGATGAGTTGTTCATGTTGTGGGCTATGCTTTATAACCACCCTGTTAACATTTGCTATTATTTGCTTGCTTATCTTGTTTCAATTGCTAAAAATAAATCGGATGATAAAGGTGATATAGTGGTAGGTGGAATCATCACCTTCATTGCTAGGAAGTTTGGAGTGAATGTGAGTGAAAGGATCAATAGGATTGAGGGGAATAATTTTCTAAACTTAGATACACTCACCTATATGTTCTTCCTTAAACCTTATGGCCTGTCTCACAAATACCAATATGAGTGAAAAGTCAATAGGGCTAATTGCTTAATTATTCTACCTAATCCAGACATAACTAATCCAGAGGTGGTGGAGAATTTGCTTTATGTTAGCACTAACCCACAGGTACATGATGATGGTGATGATGGTGGTGATGAAGAGGAGGAAGGTGCACACTTGCACCATGAGCTACAAGCCGGTGGGCACTCTGATGATGAACGGTGGACATGGATCCAAACCGAAATTCAAAGAATAAGCACCGAGCAACAAAGATAAGGTGTTGAGATCTCCGGGTTAAGGAATGATGTCCAAAGGGGCAATCGCATGACAGAAGACACAACCAAATGCTTCGGAACATCATGCAACACCTTCACCTCCAAGGTCCACTTTATGGACCTTAATAAATTGTGAGCTTTCCTCTTCCTTTACTCTTCTCCTCTTTCTTCTTTTTCTTCTTCTTCTTCTTCTTCTTCTTTTTCAAATCATTGAGGACAATGCTTCTCCCAAGTGTGGGGGGAGTCAATAAAGTGTCTTGTCTTATTTTTGTTAAGTGTCATAGTGTTTCTAAACTCCCTTGGATTTTAATTTTTTGTTTTGTTTTGTTGCGAAAGGCATGTTAAGCAACTTGTTTTTATTGTAAATTATGACCAAAATTTTTTTTGTTGTCTCTTTACAAATGGTTGTTTCTTGTACATGAAAGTGATTTTTTGTGTTTTAAGTGTTCTTGCTATACCCACATCATGTTTTATTGTGAAAATTCTCCAATGAGAAAAGCACAAAGTTGCAGACCTTGAGTAAGTGTATGAGTAGGTATTTTAAGGAGCACGTTCTAACTTTAATGGTAAATTAAACCCTTAAAAGTCTTCAGAGTAAAAGTAGCATAAGTTTGTGTCGGGAATAATTAGATAAATCAAAAGTGGGGCGGAAGCAAAAATATCTATAAGGAAACATCCTTAACTCTAGGGGGTAGGAGCTGCCCTATCTGACTTCCTACGTGAATGTGGTGTTTCTCTAATAACTAAAACTAGCTTCCATAAATCCTTCTAAAAGGAGGATATAATCAAATGCATAATTAGGGGGCATCATTAACTCTAGGGGGTCGGAGCTGCCCTACCTGACTTCCTACGTGAAGGTGGTGTCTTTTAACTTATAATTATGCAGCACTACTTAGGGGGCATCATTGACTCTAGGGGGCAGGAGTTGCCCTACCTCACTTCCTACGTGAAAGTGGTATCCCTTAAGCAATCTGCAGTCCCCCGAGACATTTAAATTGTCAAATAATCTAAATAATTTCCATCTCTCTTATATGAAATGAAGAAATGACTTTTCTCGGTTGATTTATTGTTAAGGTTAGAACCTGTTTCCTCATAATATCTCTTATACAGGAGCAAGAAAAGGGATGGACTACACACACACACACTCACTTGAGACTTGTTATTGGGTTGAACAAAGTTCATAAGAAATACTTGAAGTTGTGATTAGTGTACACTTGAAATAAAGCCTTGGAGGAGACAAAGGTTTTAAATTGTGATTGTCATATGTTAAATCTTGTTTATGCTGCTATGTTTATGTCTTTTGCTTGAGGACAAGCAATGATTCAAGTATGGGGGAGTTTGATGAGTCAATAATGAGTCAATAATTAGTTATTTTAATATATATTTGAGTTTATTTTATTTAGATTTAATATGTTTTTATTTCCTTTTAGAGCTATTTTACTTCAATTGCAAGTTATTTTATTTCAAGAACAAATATTCAAAATATTTAGTCTTGGAGCAAAAGAAATGAGAATTGGAGCTGATTTATACCAAAAATATGAAGATCTTATACAAAAATATCTTGTGCAAAGAAATTGAAGATCATGTGCCAAAATATAGCATAGGTGCGTCCCATATTACCCTTTTGCTGCTTTTGCTTCTTCGACAAGCTGCCTATTTTAGTATTTCTAACCTAGAGCCCATGGTTTCTTGTGCAACACTTTAGTGATTTAATTCTTGGGGCTCAAGTCAATGTTAGACTATAAATAGAGCAGTCATCTTGTTTGTAAAACCATCTTTTGTTCTTGGAAATAATAAGTGACAATTGTTTTCTTTAATAAAAGATCAACCTTTATTTTATGTTCTTCTTCTTCTCTATGTCTACAATAAACGTGAGTGAGTAGACTCTTCTTGTCTTGGGATTGTTGGATAAGTCTAAATGACATAATCCTAATCAAACCAATCCTCGAACCTTAATTTTATATGAATCTACTTTCTAATTTAATTTCACCGTTTTTATAATGAATTAACAAGTATCAAACTCATAAAGCGACAACGAAGGGTTAGTACTTGTTAATTCATCATCACAAATATTAAGCGATGGATCGAAAGATGAAGTTTTAATATTGGAACAAGTGAAATTAGACAAGGATTGCGAAACATGAGAATAGTCTAGCAAACCTTGAGACAAATAAAGTTTCGCTCTTCAAGGATTCCAATAGCAATCAACCATGAGAATAGGCGTGGTTGCTAGAGGAACACACTCACTGAGACCGAAAGGAGATGTGATAGGCTTAAGAGAAATTTGTCTTTAGAAAGTGGGTCCAATATAAAGTTCCAGGTTTAGGGTTTATTTTTATTATTATTCTTTCAAAACAAAAATCAAACCTTTTAACCACTAAAACTTTCATTCTAATCATTGTTAAAAGTTATTTAAATTCATAACTCCCTGTCGGAACGATACTCTTTATTACTACTTCGGTAAAACCGTGCGCTTGCGGATTTTACAAAATGGGGTTTTGTTAAGAACCTTTCTTATTGAAACTCTATTCAAGTACCATGGTTTTGTTCTTGCACCTTGAGGCAGGACCTACATCTGACAAGACAAAAACTTTAGGTACCCATGTAATGTTGGGTCCTTGAGGGTTAGTTCTTCTAAGAGATCTTTTCTTAAAGTAACATTCTGACTTGTATGATCAGATTTATTACAGTAGAAACATGTCTTCTTAGCCTTCTCAGCCTTTTGTGAACTTCTGATCTATTGAGATGAGAACGTTCTAAACTAAGATTAATCTTATTTTTTCTGGTAAGTTTTTTCTTAACATAACATACTGATTCATCATGTCCTAACCTATCACAATAAAAACATTTAATTTTCATAATTTTGTTTGGATCTTTGAAACCTAAACCAGATTTTTTAGCCCTTTCATTTTGAGATCCCAAAATGTTTTGAAATGTTTATGTTGACTTTATAAAACATGTAAGATCATTTTTCAATTTTTCAAATTTTCAACTTCCATTTTCAAAAGTATGTTTTCCTTTTGTATTTCAGAAGGTTTGGAAAGAATGTCTTTTTGTTTTCCGTTCAACTCTCTTTGTTTTTCAGACATTTTAAAATGAGAGTCTTTTAAAATTTGTATGGTCTTTCTAGATTCATCATACTTGATTTGAATTTTCTCTTTTTCTTCTTTTATTTTAGAAAGTTCCTTAATTAATGAATGACATCTATTAGTTAAGAAGTTTGAATCATGCATGAGACTATTTATTTTCCTTTCAAGATCTTTATATAAAGAATCACTTTTATAGATAATTACCTCTTCCTCATGATCTGACTGAGCCATCAATCCCATGTTGGCTTCTTCATCTTCTTGAGGTTCTGATTCTTCAATGTCATCCCAAGTGATCATGGCCTTCTTGAAAGGAGGTTTTATTTATACCTTATTGATGTCAGGACATTCACTCTTGTAGTGTCCAGTCTTGTTGCATCCAAAACAAGTGACTTTGGTTTTGTCAGCTTAAGTTCTGGTGGTGTTGATGGTGTTTGGAAATTTCTTCCTGATTTGATTTCTTCTCATCATCATTCTTTGTATTCTTTTGGAGATTAGTGCAAGTTCCTCTTCAATTTCTTCTTCATGAACTTCTTCTAATTCTTGTGGTTCTTGCACATCATCATCAGCTATTGATGAGGTTTGCTGAGAGGCTTTCAAGGCAAGTGATTTTACCTTCTTCACTGGTTTGTCTCCTTGAAGTACAACTTCATGAGCTCTCAGTGAACCAATGAGATCTTCCAGGTTCATAGATTTTAAATCTTTGACCTGAGTAATTGCAGTGATCATAGGTCTCCACATACTTGGAAGGCATCTTAATATTTTTCTGATTCTCTCATGAGTGGAATATGCCTTTCCAAGAGATCTCATTTCATTTACTATTGTAGTAAATCTAGCATACATCTCATCAATGGTTTCATTTTCACTCATTTCAAAGACTTCAAACTTTCTGACTCTAATGTCAATTCTAGTTTCTTTGACATGAGATGTACCTTCAT
>Ga0228711_1001060_pt1 | contig 38801 bp, 13 predicted proteins | sample MedpolnodulmetaG_2_FD_177996 | JGI IMG/M metagenome (GOLD analysis project Ga0228711, IMG submission 177996) | Root nodule microbial communities from Medicago polymorpha collected in Santa Monica, California, United States - brown nodules | ecosystem: Host-associated > Plants > Roots > Nodule...
TTTATAAGGAGAAACACAAACTGGTATAGAAAACAGAGATGATGATGGGTGCGTGAGAATAATTCTGAAAATAGAAAACAAATAAGGGTTTCAAGAAATGAATATTTCTGTTTGGGTTAACAAGTTGTTGTTGTTGGTGTTTTATGAGTTTGTGATGTTCATGGTGATGGTGGTTGCGTGAAAATAGAGATGATAGAAGCAAATGCTTTTGTTTGGTGGTGGTGATGGTAGTGGTGGTGGTGGAGGATGAGTGGGGACATGAAAGAGAGGGGTGGAAGATTAATAAAGTATAGGCAGACCATGATAAGATCGATACACCTCTTTAATCTAATGGTAAAAATCTAACTTTTTCATGATGGGAAAAAACTTCACTTACCCAGGCTAAATGCCACCTTCAAACCAATATGTGCACAAAATAAGTCCCACATCCGAGAGTTTTGAGCACATTAGAGGAAGAGCCTATATAAAAGAGAAGTGCATCCCCAAGTAAAACATGCATCGGTAGTATACGGAGTGTGCTACAGTAGGTAATGAAAGTGCCTCCAGTTATGGGTATTCAAAAAAACCGGATATCCCTAACTGACCCGTAAACCAAACTGTTCCGTTTTCAAAAACCCAGACCACTTTCAGTAAAAACCAAACTGGAACCTCTAAGCCCAAACCAAAAGAAACCGGTTACCATTTTGTAGTTATGGTTTGTTACCGGTTTCAACAAGTATATTGTCACGCAAGCAGAGGATTCAATCCGAAATCGCATCCTAAATCCAGTTTCAGAACAAACAAATTGATTGCAGTGTTCTTCGTGGAGCACTGTCAACAACTTCCAGAAGATCAATTCTCCATATAGAAGAAAAGTGTGTTCTCTGATAGAAAAAACAAAAGGGTGTAAGAGCAAGAAAGAGAGAAAGAGATTGAGGATAGCATGGCAACGGCGGAGGAGAGAGAAACGTCAACGACGGAGGAGAGAAAACAATGATGGAAGGCGGCGTCGACGACGAAATGAGAAACGGTGATAGTTAAACTTCGTCGACATTTACTAAAATCGACGAAAAAAAAACCTTCATTTTTGATTCAATTATTCACGGTAATCTGGATGGAAATCACACTAATTTATTTATGCTAAACTATATTTGGATTAAAAGAACTTAAATCAGGGTTAAAATTGGTTTGAATAAAACCTGGGTTAAAAATGGTTTAGTTCAAGAAACGGGTTAAACCGGATCCGAACCAGATTCAAACCATATCCACACTGCTTTTTTCAAAAAACCGGTTTTTAAAGAAGTGGTTTTAGGAACCAAACCAAAACCAAATAATTGGTTTGGTTTGGATTGGTTTTAAACCATGCACACCCCTACCTCCAGTAGTTGATATGCTTCATAGTTTTATTATAATAATATCTTTGCTCTTTTAAATTTTTTTATTGAAATATGTGGTTGACAAATGAGTTGAACCTAATGAGCTGAATTGAGTTGTTTGTGAATTTTTTTTTTAAAAAAACTTTTCAAATATGTAATTTGAGCAAACGAGCCGAACCGGTTGTCCGTGAACTTTAAACGAGCCGAACTCAAGTTAAAAAATAGGTTCGTATCGAACTCGAATCGAGTTTTGAGCTGAACCAATTCTTATCAAGTCGAACCGAGCTCAGACAAGTTCGACTCGACTCATTTCCAGCCCTACCCATTGAAATCTATACATTTTTGAATATCAAGAGACAATTTTTAAGTTGTGAAAAATCTTGATGGAATACCACCGGATTTGGTTGGACTCTTTAAAAAATCCTGAAAATCTTAATTGAATACCACCGGAATTATTTCTAATCTTTTACAATCTTGATTAAATACCTCAAAAATTTCTTATAACTAAAAAGTCTTGTAAAATCCTTTGAAGTCTTAGTATCCAGTGTGTTGTTGATTTAGAGTGAAAAAGTTAAAGAAACTGAAATCTACTTGGTTGATATAATCGGATGGCTCTCTTTTCTTTGATTGCGTAATCTACATGGTTGTTGTTGATATATACACACATGTTACACTTTATCCCCTCTTCTTTTATGACTGCAGTGAATCACAATCCGTTTAGTTGCGAGTTTACATAAACAAGTGTTCGGATTGTTTTTTTAACATCAACTTTTCATATATTATGCATTGTACGTACCAACGGACCTACCAACAGAGTTAAACTCACGAGCACGATAATCAACTAGTAAATTACCCGTGCGAATGCGACAATTATACGAAAAATAATTAGATTGTTAATATTGTAGAATGTTTATAGATATTAAAAGAAAATGATAAGTATTAATGTAATGTTTCTATTAAATATTTTTTTCTTATATATATAAAAATTTGTTAAATAGTTGAGTCACACCAATTATGGATTTTATTTGCTTATATATGCAAAAACAAATTTCTATGTAAATATATGAAAAAGTTGACATGATAAAATTTTGAAAAACTCATTACTATTTTCAAAATCAAAATTGATGTAGTGTTTCTATTAAATAACTTTTTATTTAATATGCAAAAGATTATTCAATAATTGCATCGCACCCAATGCAGATTTTACGTACTTATATCTGCATAAACAAAGTTTTATATACATATATCAGAAAATCGATTTGATAAAACTTAGGAAACTTATCACTATTTTCAAAATATCAATATTAATGTAGTGTGTCTATTAAATAAATTTTTATTTAAAAAACCATTAAATATTGAAAACACCGTTAAATATTTAAATCGCACTCGTTGAGGATTTTATATACTTATTTATGTATAAGAAATAATTTATGTACCGATATTCGATAGTCGATATGATAAAATTTTGAAAACTAATGACTATTTTCAAAATATCAATATTAATGCAATGTTTCTATTAATTAAATTTTTACTTTAAATGCAAACACCGTTCAATGTATAAACTGCTTAATGCAATATTTTTATTAATTAAATTTTTACTTTAAATGTAAAACACCGTTCAATGTATAAACCGCTCTCTTTGCAGATTTTAAATGTTTATATCTGCATAAATAAAATTATATACATATATGAGAAAGTATATATGATAAAATATTGAAAACTTATGATTATGTTCAATATATAAATTTTATGATTATATAGTATTGAAGAGTAATCAATGCTTTTTTTTTCCAAGTATTTTACATACATATAGATTTTAGGATAAATAATTTGCTAACATATCTTAGCTGTATCGTATCTTGAATTTTTAAAACTTCGCGTATCCACGTACATGTATCGTATCGTACATGCACTCGTACTACGTATTTGGGCTTCATAGGTCTTTTTATTTGAAGTTATGTTTTTTGTTTTTGCGTTTGTTTTTCCATCTTCTCCATTTTTGTCTTCTTCATTTTGTTATCTCCAACCTGTCTTCTTCAAATAATAACTAACACATATATTTTATTTTTTTTGTTGTTCTTGAACAAAACATGTCTTTGCAGTATTTTATGGTTTTCTTCGTGTTTTCAAGTTGTTTGTTTTCCTTTGTAGAGCATGGTGTTGTGAAAATGACAATGTTTGTGTTGTTTTGAAGTTGTTTGATTCATTGTTTTACTATAAAAGTTGTCTGATTCATGGTTTAGGACAAGAAATTAATGTATTGTTGAGTAAAAAAATGCTTGAAGGTAAATATAGTTAAACTAAAAATCTGGTTTATGTTTTAACATAAGACGGTTCATTCAAAGATTCAGTTAAAACATTTTCTTGATCAAACAAATATTTTTTAATGTGGTTTAGGACAAAATGTTAATATATTGTTGAGTAATTTTTTTTTAATGTAAATATAGTTAAGTCAAAAATCTCATCTATGTTTTAACAAGGACAATCCATTCAAACATTTGGTTAAAACATTTTTTTAATCAAAAACATATTTTTGAATAATGTGGTTTACGATAAAAGGTTAATGTATTGTTAAGTAAAAAATGTTTTTTTTTAAGGAAAAAACAAAAATATATTAAATAAAAAAGAAAGAGATACAGAGAATATCATGTGTTCAAAAGCATCTACAAGATACATGCTACTGGTCATCGCCCTAATGTCAACACTTATAATTCTTTTGTGGAAGCAAATTGAGGATGTTAAGACATTGATAACAACAATGGAGGGCCAAGTTATTCATGCAGATGTATTCACGCAAAATATCCTAATTGATGGGCTTCTTAAGATTGGTAAATTAAAATATGCGCAAGCTATTTTTGATTATCTTTTGATGAGAGAAAGTTATGTAGTTGTCATCACCTATAATATAATGATTAATAGCATGTGCAAACTAAATATGTATAACGAGACAACGAATTTGTTCACTGAAATGGAAAAAAGGGTTATAAGACATATCTTATAACATTCGAGATACTCATATTTCCTCTATATGAGAAAAATGAAAACAACAAGACAACAGTACTTCTTTTTGAAATGCGCGCATGAGGTTTATTGTGCAATTGCATCACCTCACCTTTGAATTTAAAGTAGGAATTTCATTTTGAAAAATGTTTAATCATGATTTGCAGTGGTGAACAAAGTTGTGTGTTTATGGAAATTGCATGAATTATTTATCATTAGTCTGACATTTTCTGTTTCATTTATTTTTAGTTGACGACTTCGGATACAGCGTTATTTTGCAAGTTATAGTATGTTTGCCTCATTAATTATTTTTTTTGGACGCCATGGAATGCAATATGGTGCCATAATGATTTTATCTGTTAGGTGGACTCAATATGTAAAAGTTTTGACAAAAGGGTAACAAAAAAACCTTATAATTATTGTGTAAAGTTTATATTTTGAAGCTTATCATGCAATATACCTATCTATGTCATGATCTTTTATTTTCTTTTTTTCTCGTATGTTGTTTAGTGATAATTATGATTTACGAGCAAAAAAATATTTAAATGTAAATATAGTTAATGTAAATAATATTTTTTTAAGAAAATAATAATATTGTTATGGTTTAAACAGAAGATTGATTAGTCTATTCTAACCGTACAAAAATAAATATTTCAAGTATTAATTTCAGTCTCGATAAGATTAAAGTTTTTATACGTTTTCCATCTTTTAAATAAATATTTATTTTATCGCGAACAAGTTATCTCTTTGATTTGAATATTTAACATACTCGTAAGTGTTGTTTGGCATAAAATGCACGTCAATTCTTCATCATATACTGACATTCTCTCGAGTAAATACAAATCAACTTTACAAAATCGAAAAATCATGACCTGATTATCATCAACATATGATTTCCTGAAACAATAAGTTGTATAAGCGCCGCATATGCATAAAACAACTTTAACAATTTATATTGTTCAAAAGAAGTAATTTGTACCTAAACCTAAGCTTCACTTCCTTCATCAAATAAAGCATTCTTCTCTAATCTTCCAATTTCTCACAAAAAATTGCAACAACATATTATTGTCGTAAACATTTCTTACAACCAAATTGGAAAATTTATCAGCATATATCTCACTCATTTCAATGAGAAACATTTTCTTCTTTCTGTAAGGTTTTCCAAAAGCTTTAATGTTTCGTCTTTGACCAATTAAAACCAACAACAATCCTTGAAGAACCTTGTCATTTGATCTCTGTAATATAGAATACGTAAGGTTTCAGTACACTAGATATCACTTCAATACAATCAATACACACAATGTAGGTTGTAATCAAATCTGTGATTAAACCTCCAAGCTTATGCTCGATAACTTTGAGCCACTTTTTAAGAGTTGGTATTGCTTCATATAAGAAGTTCTCAAACTTCCTTGTTAATGATCAAATTGGGATTGCGTATGTGTTGGAGAAGAAATGTTTTATTTATGGCAGCGGAATGAGGTGGTTGTAAACTAAAGAATGTATATTTAGTAAATCAGAGTTTGCAATTATCTAGATAATGGAATCATACATAACAATATTGAAGGAAATAAGCACAAATTATTTGATTAATAGTATTTGTAAACTATAGTTTACTTTTATCACATATGGTGTGTGTCTTTTTGTTGTAGGTTATGTTTCTGTTTTTTCGTATTCTCCATTTTTTCTTTTTTTTTCTTTCTTCAATTTTTCTCTCCAACTCTTATTCTTTAAATAATAACTAACACATATATTTTGCTTTTTGCTTATGATTTTATAGGTACGGTTGTTGTTCTTGAACAAAGCACGTCTTTATGGTATGTTTATGATTTTCTTCATCTTTTCAAGTCGTTTGTTTTCCTTTGTAGAATATGATGTTGTGAAAATGATAATGTTTGTGTCGTTTTAAAGTTGTTTGACTCATGATTTAAAACATAAAATTAATGTATTGTTGAGTAAAAAAATGTTTGAATGTAAATATAGTTAAACCAAAAAATCTGGTCTATGTTTTAACAGAGGACAATTCATTCAAGCATTTGGTTAAAACATTTTTTTAGTCAAAAACAAATTTTTGAGTGTGGTTTAGGACAAAAGGTTAATGTATTATTGAGTAAAAAAAATGTTTGAATGTAAATATAATTGATGTAAATATTGTAATATTGTTATGGTTTAAAAAGAAAAATTATTAGTGTATACTAATTGTGTGAAAATAAATATTTCAGGTTTTAATTTAGGTCTCTATAAAACTAAAGTTTTTATACGTTTTCCATCTTTTAAATAAATATTTATTTTATCACGAACAAGTTGTCTCTTTGAATTGAATACTCAGCATACTTCGTAAGTGTTGTTCGGCAAAAAGTGCACATCACATCTTCATCATACACTGTCATTTTCTCGAATAAATACAAAGCAACTTTACTGAATCAAAAAACAATGACATGATTAACGTCAACATCTAATCTCCTGAAACAGTAAGTTGTATCAGCGTGTCATAGGTATGGAATAGCTTTAACAATCTATGGCGATCAAAATGAATAATTTGTACCTAAATCAGGGCTTCACTTCTTTCATCAAATGAATCATTCTTCTGCAGTCTTCCAATTTCTCACAAGAAATTGCAGCAACACACGATATTAGTGTCACAATAATTCTTACAACCAAACTGAGAAATTTATCAGCATGTATATCAGTCATTTCAGGGAGAACACTTTCTTCTTTCGCTTTAATGTCATGTCTTAGGCCAGTTAGAATCAACTACAATCCTCAAAGGACCCGTTCCATTTGAACTTTGTAATATAGAATATGTGAGATTTTCAGTACACAAGAGATCACTTTAATACAATCAATACACATGTAGGTTTTAATCAAATCAGTGATTAAGCCTCCAAGCTAATGATCGATAACTTTGAGCCGCTTTGTAAGAGTTGGCATTGCTTCATCTAAGAAGTTTACAAACTTCCTCGCTAATGGTTGAATTGAGATTGAGTAGGTGTATGAAGAGGAATGTTTTATTTCTGATAGCGAAATGAGGTGGTTGTAAAGTAAAGAAACTATACTTAGCAAATAAGAGTTTGCAATTGTTTGATAATGGAACCATTTATAGCAATGTTGAAGGAAAGAAACATATGTTATTTGAATAATACTGTTTGTAAACTATAGTTTACTTCTACCATGTATGAGGTGTATATTTTTTGTTTGGGGTTAAGTTTCTATTTTTGCGTCTTTTTTTCACTCATTTAATTTTTTTAAATAATAGTACATAACAAGCACACAGTCCTTCCAACCTAGCATATCACATAAAATTCTCAAATGAGACTCGTTAATCAACTATCAATAACTTTATATTATTACATTTCAACTTTTTAATATAAAAAACAGGTCCCATTTAAGATTGGGGGTCTTAAGTGAGACATGAGTCTTATAAGACTCCAAAAAAGTTTCTCCCCAATAGAGGTGGCTAATAGACATCGGGTCTTAAAAGTTTAAGATCCTCTCATTAGAGATGGTCTTATATACTTAAGACTAAACTTTAATAACATTTATTAAGTAACAACCTAGAAGTGTCAACAATTACTACACTTGTGATTACGGTTATGGGAGTGAATAAATACATAAATCGAGTTATAAATCTTAGACACATGAATCGTATTATTGTAAGGGGGTGTTTGTTTGATGAATTGCAAATTTATTCCCAGGAATGTGATATTAGGTATCCTTGGTTCCTATGTTTGTTTCAAGTTATTATAAATTATGCCTACGTATATTTCATTCTTAGGAATAAAATTTACACACGACTTTTCCATTTGTTATTCCCATGTTAAAGTAGGGGAATCTTTTATTCCCATGGGAATAAGTGATAACCACCCATAACTTCCCACTATCACACTATTTTAACTCTTTTATTTTTTTGTTTTAAATTATAAATTAAATATATTTAAAAACATTTATGGATAACTAAATTAATTAACAAACACTTTAATAGGATTAAGATTCCTAGGAATAATGCTCCAGGGAATGTTATTCCCAGGATTGTAAATTTAATCCTTGGAACAAACACACCCTAAAGGAAATGGAATTTAAGGAAGCCATCTTGCGCGAGTTCAACTATGATATGCAAAATGTGAATGCTATATTGTTTTGGTTAACTTCTAACACTCACTATGTGCATTTGACATCATGTTAACGAATTTATAAAGATTTTTGATTGCTTACTTGGAATGAAAATAACATTTTGTTCATTCATCGAAATTCTATCAACAATGCTATAAAAAATATTGTCAATCCAAGTTTGAACAATTAACAATTACAGTCATAATGCTGATTTAATGAGAGATTGCATGACAAAGTGACTTATTTCTCAACCCTATTAAGTAAATGAATGAGTTTTTTGTTTTTGTTTTTAATGGAAGTAAATGAATAAGTTATTGATTATTACATTCGTTCATGCTAACCGCTTATTTATTTATTTATTTTTAGTTCAAAGAAGACCGAAGCACAACCGACTACTCTTCTTAATAACTCATGTTTCTTTCTATGTCCAATAACAATTATGCGTTTTACGTTCAATGATCTTGTTTTTTTTTGGTCAAGTAGTCTAGTGGTTAGATTCGCACACATTATGTGTGGAGAAGCGGGGAATCCGGGGTTCGAACCCCATCCCTTGCATAAATTATCTCTAGTAACTACTTACTGAGCTACACTTAGGGGACAATCTTGCTTTATCTATGCTAATTTTTTGTTTCTATAAACCAATATTGAAGGGAAGTTTCTTTATTCATTAGTTGTAAATGTAAATTTTGGTCTATGTTAAATTTGAATATCCTTACTTGCATTTATAAGCACACATAAAATCCACAATCACATCCTTACCAAATTCATAAGCACATAAAATCCGCAACAATAAATGAATATAGCTTAACAAAATTTAACATATTAAATACACAAATATTCTTTAAAATTACTACATGGGATGATAAAAAAAATCCAAAACGAGGTTGAAGCGATGCTTTATAGAGGTTGAAGCGATGCTTTAACAGAATTTTGCATAGTTCATAAAAATACTATATAGAGGTGACAAAAAATTCTTATAAGCATTTATAAACACATAAAATCCGTAACAGATGCAAATAGTTTAATAAATTTACGCATGTCTAATATTTCTAACATATTTTAATTATTGTAACTTATTGCATATGGCTATATAAAATTTATTTGTAACAAAATAATTTTTATTTGATATCTTTAAAATTTTCACAATATTAGCAATGTAATCGTGTTACGCAACGTTTGTACACTATGAACTCGCAAACCAATAAATCCTCACTTTCAAATCACAGTGTGCGCACTACACTTCCAGCTTATCTTAGCCTCAAACCCATTACACAAAATCAGCTTATACAATTAGTCATCAAAGGAGTTTACTATGCAGTATATCGCACACTTCACTCTCCCAAACAAGTCACAATCACTATTTCAGCTTAAATCAACATTTCAGCTTAATCAACAATAAAAAAATCATCATCATAAACCTCTTCAAAACACAAAGCGCTTAAACACTTCAACTTATTTTATTCATTCAATCAATTCCTTAATCTAGAGAGAGAAAACAAACAAACAAACAAACATTTCAATTTCAAAGAAGAAGAGAAAAAAAAAAATAGAAACAAACAAAACGAAGAAGAAAGAGAGTCACATTCTATTTTGTTCTTTCTCTGCACGCGTGCGTCATTTCAAATCTCAATATCTCGTCTCACGCGAATTTGAATGCGCGAGTGAGGGTTTCGTTTCAGATCGACGGCGATGGAGGAGATTTACGGCGATGGAGGAGCGGTGGCGACGCCGGCACCATTTTCTGGATCGTTTAGAGAAGGTAGAACTTCGTCGAGAAGACGCGGTTCTGCTAGACAGCAGAGTATGGATGCTGATGAGTTCATGAATTTGTTGCACGGTTCGGATCCAGTGAAAGTGGAGCTTAATCGGCTTGAGAATGAAGTTCGAGGTGCGAAAATGTTGCTCGATCCGAAGAGTTTTTCAGCTGAATTTTACTTAATTTTTTTTGGATTTTTTTGTTTTGAATTTGTGTTTGTTTTTGTGTAGATAAGGATAGAGAATTATCGGAAGCACAAGCTGAGATTAAAGCGTTGAGGCATTCTGAACGGTTGAGAGAAAAAGCTGTTGAGGAGGTTACTTTTGATTTCTCAATTGTTGTTATTTTTGGTGTTATTGTTGTTTTTATTGGTTGATTAAAGTTTGTTACTATCTATGAAGCACAAATACAAATATGGACACCAGACACGACACTCACACACACAAACACCGATAATAATTCGAGAAAATGACATAATTCAATGTAATCGCATTCGTCAGTGTTGTGTTGGTGTCAAACACTGAGGGGTGTCGGATCAGAAATGTTGGTGCTAGAAACTTATCCATTTGTTTATTATGTTATTTTTTTGGGGAGTTTATTTTGTTATATTAATTACTAGTAATTGCTAACTTGTTTTTGCAAGACTTAGTTCAACTAGCAATGCTGAGATTTGGTAGGATGGTTATTTTTCGTGGTTACATGAGTTCGAACCAGGATCTCCTCTTTGTGTGTGAGTTTTTAGGTGGTGCTTGTCACTTTGTTTTTAGACCAAAAAAAATAAAAATTGCTAATTAACATGTTGGTCTTGGTTTGTGAGGAATTGAGCTAGTAAATATGGTACTATTGTTTTGTTTCCTGGTGGGATCATATTATTGGTGTGGTTACCATGTTTGAACTTTGAAGTTGCAAAAATGGGGTGAATATTTTCCATTTATTTGTCTTTAAGTGAGGGAGAGGGGGGATGCATAGAGAAGAAACCCCTTTTGAAATTTGCATTGATACTGTCTTTTACTACCTTTCACATTTTTGCGCAATTTCTCTATCAGTTTCTTTTTAGACTTTCAAAGAAACTGTCTCATATAAATTTGGAACTAACTGAAGTCATTGTGAATTCTAATTAAAGTTTTTGTTGTGTTGACTTGACCATATAAGGAAAGTTTTTCAGTTGTAATTTTTTCTAAAGTAAAGCCGTTGTTCGATATTTGATATGCTAAAGGCCGAGATGTTCTAAAGCAAAATACATTATGAAACTAATTTAATTTTCCTTTTTATTTGATACTTTATATTTTTAATTAGTGCTCTTTGGAAAAACATTTACTTTATTACTCCCTTATTTTCTTTTAATATTTTTTTCTGATTTATTTTACTCGCCAACCAAATCCTATGAAGCACTAATTAGACTTTTCCAACTTTACGTTTGACATTATCAAGTGAAAGAGAATTTTAATCTTGTTATTCTTATTAAAGGGACCTTTTATACCTTTATCCTCCCTTGGTTTACATGGCATTGCATTCACTCTTAGTTCTAGGTTTGTGTTGACTTCTTGATACTATCGGTTTTGCTTTTGATGTTTTTGTCATCACTTATAAATCAAGTCTTGAGATTCAACTGTTTCATCGTTGGAGGATTACTGTATATTTGATTATTTGAAGTCATTATGTAATTTGTTATGTGTCATATATTTTTGTGCATCAATTCTGTGTTGTTTCTTGTATAGAGAAAAGGTCACTACTAGCTTAAGAACAGAAGGTGGTGGTACAAAATATATTTCCCCATAAATATTGGCTTGCAACACAGGTCTACTTTGAGCCATCATCTTTTTGTATTGGTTCTCGGTGTGCTAATTGTTCGTATCTAAGAGTCAATGACACAATGAATGCTTTTGTGGATGATATAGTCTTAGAGAGCTCGGAGAAGAAAAAAGATATAGTCTTAGAGAGCACGGAGAAGAAAAAAATGGAAAGTTAGGAGTGCATTACTTTTGTGCAACGGAAATTAAAAGAGAGTGTGTGGAATGCAAGTTTAGCAAGAGACTCACAAGTCCTAGTTTAGAGGTGAAGATTGAAGAGCATATCTTACCACATGTCCCTTAAGTACCTTTTGCCCACTATACATAATGATAGAGATAGAATGAGATGTAAACTATAAGATACAAGCAGGGTTGAAAAATGAAGAAATGAAAAGCTTTGATATGTGGCAGAAAAGTACTACAGCTTAGAAGAAAAATTTACTGCACAACTATAATACCATCCAAATATTAAATGTTGTTGAATGTTGAGCAGCGAAGAGCTAGCAAGAGAGTAAGGTTAATGCTATTGAGATGAGAGTGTTATGATGGATGAATGAATCATTGAAGTGAAAATTGGGATAACATATATACTCTAAGAAAGATGAAAGAGTTTTATCTTGGGTCTTACTTGGTTTGGGCATGTGTAGTGGAGACTCGTAAAAGCACTAGCAAGGAGGTAGATCGTATGGAGGATAGTTCAAAAAATAAGAGTAGAGTAAAAACTTAAAAAACTACAGACCAAATAATTAGGAGAGATTAGATTTAAATGTTTTATCATTGAACTTGATTCATGGCAAGACATTATGGTTTTGTTTGATCTGAGTAGTTGACTTCATCTTGTTTGAGAAGACTCAGCTTTTGTATTTTTCCCTACTAATTTGATAGATTCCTTAGTTTTTGAGTAGATGAGTATGTTTTCAAGAAGACTTAAATGGTCTATTGTTAGTATTCGAGAAGATAGTAAGGTTAAACCCTAACCCTATGTATAGGGATATAAGGCTTCTAATCCTAAATAAATAGGGAAATCAGGAAACAAATCAAAATAGTATCTAAGTAATATGGAAGCTAATCCTAAGAAAAAATCTAAAATATTTCAAGATTATAAAATGATCTTAGAAAATAAGCTAAGACACCGACATAATATCAAATATATTATGAGATATTTCATATATTCTTACAAATCATTCTTTGCATTCTTTTGTATCCGTTTATTTGACGTTGACCATTTGCCTCTATTATGCGCTAACTTTATTTTCTTATGCCAGTTTTTGTCGTTTTGTTGAATGCTTTATGTCAACTTGAAATGTAACTTATCTTGGTTCTTTTTGTTTGTATTTTAGCTGTCTGAAGAGCTGTCAAAGGTTGATGGGAAGCTAAAATTAACGGAATCTCTATTAGAAAGCAAAGTATTGCTTTGAGCCCTAATTCAACTTCATTAATTATTTGTCTTCTTAGGTGGCATTTTTTTTAACTAAATTGAATATTTCTGACAGAATCTTGAAATAAAGAAAATCAATGATGAAAAGAAAGCATCAATGGCAGCTCAGTTTGCAGCAGAAGCTACTCTTCGGAGGGTCCATGCTGCTCAAAAGGATGATGATATGCCTCCGATCGAAGCAATTCTTGCTCCTTTGGAGGCTGAACTAAAGCTTGCTCGTCAAGAGGTATTTCCTTGTTCTTTTGAGTTTATATTGCGATACCTGGCGAGGAAGACTTGATGGAGGGACCGAATCTGGCATATGACTAATGATTTTTGGTTTTATTTTCTTCTGTATATTCCCTACAGATTGCTAAACTACAAGATGACAACAGAGCTTTAGATCGTCTTACCAAATCCAAAGAAGCTGCACTACTTGAAGCTGAAAAGACTGTTCAGTTTGCCTTGGCCAAGGCCTCCATGGTGGATGATCTCCAAAACAAAAATCAAGAGCTGATGAAACAGATTGAGATTTGCCAGGTATCGCAATCTTGGACGATTTTTTTTGTTTTTTTAAATTTCCCAGGACACTAGAACTGTAATTATGCAACTTTTAACGGAGGTTTCATCATCACTTCTTTCAGGAAGAAAACAAAATTTTGGACAGAATGCATAGACAAAAGGTGGCAGAGGTTGAAAAGCTCACCCAAACTGTGAGGGAGCTAGAAGAGTCAGTCCTTGCAGGTGGTGCAGCAGCAAATGCAGTTAGAGATTATCAACGGAAAGTTCAAGAAATGAATGTAACATGTTAAAGTCTTCAGCTAGTTCAGTCTCCCAGTTGCTTTATTGATTATAACATTAACTTTTACATGGTTTGTTTCACATTATTTAGGAAGAAAGAAAAACCCTTAATAGAGAGTTGGGCCGTGCCAAGGTAACAGCAAACAGGGTAGCTGTTGTGGTTGCAAATGAATGGAAAGATGCTAATGATAAAGTCATGCCTGTCAAACAATGGCTTGAAGAACGACGATTCTTGCAGGTAATGTTATTTTGTTTTACTTTGCGTATGTCTTCCTTATTTATTTTTTGATATAAAGTTTTCCTTCCTTTGTCTTCACCTTAATACTTCTTACATTTACTATTGAACTGCATTCTTATAGGGGGAAATGCAGCAACTTCGTGATAAGCTTGCTATAGTTGAGCGCACTGCAAAGTCCGAAGCACAGTTGAAAGTAATGATCTGGTTCCCTATCTGTTAACCTAAAAAGCTAGTTCTTAGATTATCCAAGGTAATATTTTTTTTTCCAGGAAAAATATCAATTGCGGCTCAAAGTGCTGGAGGAGAGTTTGAGGGGAAATTCTAGCGGCAGTAGTCGCAACACCGCAGAGGGAAGAAGTATGAACAATGGTTCTTCTCGTCGCCAATCACTAGGTGGAGTTGATAATATCTCAAAACTAACCTCTAATGGATTCTTGCCTAAGAGAACACCATCCCCTCAACTCAGGTCATCCCTATCATCTAGCTCAATATTGAGGAGTGCCAAAGGAACATCTAAATCTTTTGATGGTGGCTCAAGGACACTAGAAAGAAGTAAAACGCTGCTGAGGGGAGCACCTCAAAGTTACTCATTCAACCAATCTCCCGAAGAAACCAAAGAGAGAGAGGCAGATGATAATTGGAAAGGAAATCCAGGTGATAAGCCAAACGACTTCCCACCGGCGGATACAGAGGATAGTATTCCAAGTGTTTTATACGACCTCTTGCAGAAAGAGGTCATTGCCTTGAGGAAAGCTGGTCATGAGAAAGATCAAAGCCTAAAAGATAAAGATGATGCCATTGAGGTTAGTGTTTAGTTTATTATTTTGGATATTATTCCTTGACATCTTATTGATAATTGCTAACTGTTTGCAATGGTCATTATCTGTCAGATGTTAGCAAGGAAGGTAGACACATTGACCAAAGCCATGGAAGTTGAGGCAAAGAAGATGAGAAGGGAAGTAGCTTCCATGGAAAAGGAGGTAGCTGCTATGCGTGTCGACAAAGTACAAGAAAACAGAGCAAAGCGGTTCAGCAATATAAAGGGCCCCATAAACAGTGCTCAGAATCAGCTAATTTCTGGAAGGTAAATATTATTGTTGTATTGCTGTTATTATTTTTTGTTTTATTTTGTGTCTCCTTGCTTTCATATGTAGTTATTGGCATATGGCATATTATTCATTTTACTTGGTTTTTACTACAACTGGTTTGAGGTTGAGGATTTTAACCTTCTTTTGTCTTATTCTATTCTTTGCTTTACTACTGCTACTTTCAAGGGTATTTCATAATGGATTCAGTCCCACTGTTGATAGATTTTTTTTTTTTGATTTTGCTGGATATTAGGCCCGCCCAGGATGTACTTTTATTTATTGTAACCACCAACCAACTACCCCGATAGACAATGTTCTATACATTTTTTTTTCTTCCACCTGGACCTCATTTTGTGGTGATTGAAGTTGAACAGAAAATGCAACCAAGTTTGTGTGTTATGCAGTTTGCATCGACTTTAAATTGTGTGCAAATCCACTTGGTCTTGCATGGTTAGTCCACACTCCCCTTATCAGTTCCAAGTAGGCAGCTCAATTGGTGAGCTAAGAGACACAAAAGTTTTAAGCAGTAGGTCAACCCTGAAAGTTGACATAACCATTAACTTACTAACTTTTGTTTTTAAAAAAAAACGCCTATCACATAATAAGGATAGAAAAATGGGAGATTAGTCACTTTAAACCCTGAATAGAGGAAAGGAGTCGTCACTTTAGTCCCTGAATGCAGATAAATTGCAAAATAATCCTTGAATATAGACTATGTTAGTAGTCCCTGAATGCAGACTCCGTTAGTCAATTTAGTCCCTGAATGTAGACTCCGTTAGTCACTTTAGTCCCTGAAATTGACCAACAGAGTCTACATTCAGGGACTGTTTTGCAATTTCTCTGCATTCAGGGACTAAAGTGAATACTCCTTTCCCATTCAGGGACTAACGTGACTAATTCCCCATAGAAAAATTGATCAATTTTATGGTTGCAACGTCGAGTCCTCTCAGGCAATCATCTTCCCTGATTTCATCTTTAAATTGTATACATTTTGGCATTCGCATATACTTGGCAGCAGCATACTGGTCATTTTAGTGAATCTGATTGCTGAGATGAGAATTTCTTTATCATCGAGTAATCTTTGTTTTATTGACTCATGACTAGTTAAATTCGAATCTATTTCAACAGAGACAATAACTCATCAACAATCTAACGCATTTTACTTTCTTTTGTCTTTTCCCCTATACATTTTTCTGATTTCCCCCCACATAATTGAGTCTTTCATTTATATTTGGACAGAAATGTGACACAAAGAGGATTAACACGCAGCACCCAATAACAATGAGTTTATTATGGAGGCACTTGGGAGTATATTATGTAAACTATCAGAGACATCATTCCTCTGCCCTTCTCTGTTTTTATCTGGCACGCGGAGTACCAGTTTCTTATGTTGTCCATGGATCAGGGACAAGAAAACAATTTTAGGAATTGATATGCATCTGACCTAGACTTTTGCATCCTCTGCTTAGAGAGATCGGCTAAGAAGGAAGACAATGGAAGACCATTAACTGGGGTTAGCCTTTCAGCTTTTCTTTTGAGTGGTGTGTGTTTGTATAGGTACCTTTCTCCCTTAACTCCTTTTTGCAGTTTATATATTTGCAATACGCAGATATTATGATTGCGCTGATTCAGGTTTCTTAATATCTTTGTAATTAGACTGAGATCTAAGCATATTTGGTTGTGTTATAACTTACAAGTTCATAATTTCAAATTGATCACAAATCTATATTTGATTAAAGCAGCAATCTGCCCAACGAGAACCTGTAAATTATCATCAAAGTCGAAGCAAAAGTAAAATTTTCATTACAGATTCACTGCAAGTTCATTACTTAACCGAGTGTAAAACTCTAACTCTCCTCCAAAATAAAAAAAACTCTTCTCCAAATCTTCCTAAAACACTTGCAAGATCAGAGAGAAAGTGTGATCTAAAAGTATTTCAGCGTTAGCCGAATAATGGTCGAGGTATTCTTATGAGCTGGATTAAGATAAGCTGAGTCCGAGTTGAGCTCCCAAACTAAACCAAACTTCAGTTAAGGGATTTTGCCGTTTGGCAGAGCAGATTTCGGCTCAAGAGACTAATGGTTCTGCAGAGCAGTTCGTATTTATTTATTTATTTTTTGATGAACAAGAGGCCAATAAAACAATTTATTAGATTGAATAATGTTGCATCTAGTTCTGATTGCCTTGAAATATCAAATTGAAATATCAAATTTAAGCAGTGACTCTTGATAGAAGAATTGCAAAAACAAAGTTTACGATGAATATTATTCAAATTAAGGAGAGTTTTATTCAAATGCACCACCGGTGAAAGAGGCAATGCCACTTTGGACAACATTCAAAATGACGATTTAAATAATAAAATAACAATAGATGGTTTTAGATAAAAATAACAATTGATCAATCAAGTGCTACAATTTTATCATCAAACTTCTCCAGTTCCTTCTCAATCAGCTTATTGTAGCACTCTCTCAATACTTCAGCTATCAGGTCGTCTGGTAGATCTTTTCGACGCCTCTCAGTCAATTTGTTAGATCTCTCCAGATCCGGCAAGACCTCTGTTTGAGAACTGGGGCTGAAAATTACAAGAGAGGACAAAATATCACAAAGCTCATTCACGATATTATTCTTTCTTTGCTTAAAAGCTAGTTTCACCTTCTTCCTAGTCATGTTCGCAACACAACTACAAAGAACGTAACAAGAAACAGAATTTTTGTGTGCGTTATTTGCCTAGTGGTGTTTGGATTTTATAGCGCAATTTTCACCAACCCTGTTTGAGATTACAATCGAAAAGATATTCAATAGTATACTTTTACCATATTTTGTAATGTTAAGTTAGCGTATTATATTAAAAAAATTTAATGGAAAGGCGCGTGCCACTATTATGCTAACAATGGAAATTACGTATTAAGGTTCATGAACCACGTTCAAACTTATCAAATTTTTTTACGTGCATGCATAAAAATAATAATAATGGAAATGCACGTGTTAAAAAGGCGCGTACCATTATTATGCTAACAATGGAAATTACGTGTCAAGGTTCATGAACCACATTCGAACTTATCAAATTTTTTTATGCGTAATTGCAGAGACAACTTCATCAAGTTATGTAAGAAGGATTAAAAATTATAACAAAGGAAAAAATATCACAGAGTTGTGAGATCAAGTTATGTAAGAAGGATTAAAAATTATAACAAAGGAAAAAATATCACAGAGTTGTGAGATCGCTCTCCTTTGTGATGCCATTCTTTCTTTGCTTATAAGCAAATTTCATATTTTTTGTTTCACATTCTTCCTAGCCATGGTGGCAACACAATTGTAAAGAAAGTAACAAAGAAAACATAATTTTTGTGTGTGTATATATTTGAATATTCAATATCAATTAATGTATAACAAAGAAAAGTTTTTTTTTGACAAAGAATTAAAAGTTTTTTTTGACAAGAGCAACAAAGAAAAGTTGTTACAAATTATTTTATTTTTATGAATTATTAAAAATTATTAGATTTAGGCCAAATACCTCCCGCGGTCCTTTAAGTTATATGTTTATAACAAATCAAAAAAAATATGTTTATAACAAATTAGTCCTTTAAGATTTTTTTTTGCTACCAATTGGTCCTTTAAGTAATAAAATATTTACAATATCATCCATCTTTTCAGCCAACTTCGTTCAAAAGTGCTTATAAACCATTTAACATTAAGATGATAGGTTCAAAAGTACTTATGACTAAACATATAAATGTTTGTTTTTATAACAACCAAACTAACAATATAACAAAAAAAATAAATAACCTAAATTCTTTTTTTAATGACACCAACAACAATTTTATTATAGAAAAAATTGTTTAAGAGTATAATTGAAATAATGAAAAAGTAAGTATAAATATACTCATCTAGTTTGTTACACTTTTTAAATGATAAAGAAAAAAACAAAAAAATGTATATTCATATCGCGTTTGTTACATTTGTTTGAATATTAAAATTTATTCTTATCTATTTGTTACATGTGTTATTTGTATTAAAATTTGAGGGTATTTTTGCAAAGAAAAATCCAATCCAAAAATGCTGAAAAGGGTAGTTTTCTTTATATATAGTATAGATATAGTACAATTTAAAATCATTTAAATTTATTATATTTTATCTGAATCGACAGGCGAAGAAGGAAGGTTTATGTGACAATAACTTTGGAGATTTTGTCCTCGAGCTTGTAAGGACAATGCATAATATATGTAAGGTATGAAGTTCAAACTCCAGCCATCACAAAAAAAAACTCTGGAGATTTTGTGAAAATAAATTTCCATATATTTTCTAAAATAAATTCATAATAGTATTATTGTTTATATGAATATAAATTTGTATTAGTATTTTTGTCAAAAAAGAAATTTGTATTAGTATTATTATTTATATGAATTAAAGTTAAAAAAAGCAAAGAAAAGATGAGAAGAAATTTAGATGAATATGATAATATTACTTGGGAATTACTTAGAATTAACTTATTTTATAATAGATAATAATAGTCCTCCGGTCTGTATTATAAGAAGAAAAAAAAACATACAAAACTAATTCAATTGTTGTTACTTTTCGAAGGTTTTTATCAAAAATACCCTTGTTGAAAAAAATTTGGACGAAAAGGAAAGGATACTCATTCATTCAAATTGATAGGGAATATTGATACACTACAAATTCGCTAAAAACAAAAAAAATGAATCTGCGAACAAACTCACATCATCCGTTAATAGCATAAAACAACAAAGTACTAAAACCTACAAATATGACTATATGCAAGTCTCCGAAATACTCATGCCTTTAAATCTGCAACGTTGACGACTTCAATGTCATTGATTGAATATGCAGTAGATCGAAGCTGATTTGACAATCTAAACTGAACAAACACCTAAACAAGACGTGAAAGACAAACAACGTTGCACAAAGACGATGAATAAAACAATGTCGCATTAAGATGATGAAATCACGAAAGAAAGAACTAAATAGATGTGAAAATCACTTATTTAAATATAAAGGAAGGAGAAAAACGATTTAGAGGGGTGATTTGAGGTCGAAAATTGACCCTAAACCATCCCTCTTTGGTGGATGACGTAGAAGAAATATGGTTCTAGGTATGTAACGGCTAAAGTACCTTGTTGAAAATTGTGATGCATTAAATGCATCCACTAATATTAAAAATACAAGGGGAAATTACACTGACCTCCCCTAAAGTTCCTTTAAATAACACAAACATCCCCTTTAGTTTTATAATGGACAAAAACCTCCCTTAAGTTCTCTTAATATAGATAGGCACCTCCCTTTGTGACTTAACACCCACTTAAAACTGTTTTCTTTTAATTAGTGATGGCCTCTGTGATGCTTCTGGCATAAAACAAAAGGGAAAGGATGTTTACCAGTTTGTGCACAAAGACATTGTTAATGTTGATGGAAACAACCCTATATACGAGTCTAAAGATTAGAATCTTCAGCAAATGGGTTCCCAAAAAAAAGTGTTGTCACGAAATTCACTGTTTAAAGAAATTAGGTGTAAATTTGAATTACAATACATGCTATAGAAAAAAAGGGCTGTCAGACTTTACAAATTCAAAGATTTTTGAAATTTATTTTTTGTGGGCAGCACCACTTTAATTCATCCACGAACGGGGCACAAAGAAATAGAACAAATTTGATTGATGAAATCGTTTTGGTGGAAGAGAGTGAATACCAAAGTTTGAGTTTTTCTTTTACTTTTTAACGCCACTTTAACACCGTCATAGTGAAGGGAGGTTAATGTTATTTGTTAAAATCGAGGGGTATAAGTGACATATTAACATCCTTCAAGGAAGGTGAGGGTAATTTATCCAAAATACAACCATTTTAAAAAGGGCAAAAAGGTCTTTTGTGCAATAAATGCAGCTTAAAACTTGTGTCTTCATCTTATTTTTTTTTGAGAGGGAAAAACTTATAGCATATCATTAATTAAAATGTGTTTAATACAATGTGGTGGCGTAACCAAAATATGAAAACTAGTCGATAATATGGCCGCCTTTGTTAATTCATGGGCAGTCCCATTTGCTTGTCTCCGAACAAACTCTATACTCGAGTTTTCATATAAATGATTAAACAAGATTTTACAATAATTAATAATAGCTCCAAATTCCGTCGAATCATGCCTATTAGCTCCAAAGCTATCAACCACTTTATCTTATAGATATGACCAAAATCATCCAAAAATCATCTTATAAATGGGATCGACGAGAATACATATTTAGTCAAATAAATAGATAATAATAATATATTTTTCTTTCGCCAAGATAAGTAAAACATGCATGGCTGAATAAGATCAAAATGAAGCAACCGAGGAAGACCACATTATCATTAATAAGAAATCGGTATCATTTACTTGATTTATAATTTGGATTAAATATTTTAGTCCTCTGGGAGATAACTTCAGGAACTCCTGGGTGTTGAAATTAGGTCCAAATAAAAATCAATTTCCCAAGACATGCTGAATATAAAATAAAATATAAATCATTAGCGAAAGCAGATAAAACATTGAACATGAATTTGATTGAGGATCTACAACATGTTTGATCCATCAAAGAGTAAATGTCTTAGGTATTAGGAATGATAAACCTTTTACGGTAGCCTCTTGACAACAACGATCTGAAACAAAAAAAGAAAAGAGGAAGCGGATGACGAACATCCGTTGGCTTGTGGTTCTTCCTCAACCGGTAGCTTTATGATTCAAATTTTCTTCAGACGAGGAGAAGAGAGAATAAGCCGTGTACGATGTATTGGAGATCTTAACCTTTTATAGTGTGATGACCATTAGGGTTTCCTATTATTTTGTTAATGAGCCATCCAAGCATCCACTCATATTGAGTCCATATCAATTAATAAACAATTAATTAATTATCTAAATTGAAATCCATTTAACCTTATTACTTAATTTGATCACTAATAAATTAATACTCTAAATTGATAAATAACTAATATAATTAGGGTTTGTCTAACAAGTGTAATATTGCACATGTCAGAGCAACTAAAAGTAATAATTTTTTTATTGAAAAAAACAATTATTTATTAAAAAGCTACTTATTTAATATAAAATATACAAGTTTCAAGTAAAAGTTACTATTATAAACTTCTTAACATGTGCAAATTTGAACATGACAAAAAACTCATATAATTACTATAAAGATATTTGCCCACATAATGGCATTGAAATATAATTAAATAATAAAATATTTCAACACCGGGATGTATCTCCGGAAGATCACTCCTAGATAAAACAGCCTTCCGGGAGATAACTCCTAGAGGTATATATTAGGGGTAAAAATGAAAATTTGGAGGGCCTAAAAGATACTGTGGGGATCTAAAAAGAAATCATCTCAAAAATGTCATCACTCTTTTCAATAGTTTCGAGGTCACTTGTATATATGTAACGTTCGAATCACATCATGAATTGTGTTACAATTGTTATCCCACAACAACTATCTAATTAGGGTTGTCGCCCACCTTAATCATACTCCTATAAATGCTAAATTATGACCCATGTTGAGGTACACTATTCCTAAACTCCAAAAAAGCTCACACTTGCGATCAATAGTAACTTGATTGCCAGAGTGCTAAAAGGTACTCCACTCTATACGCGAAGCTACCGTTATTTCAACCACTCAACCATCTCTTAGGCCACAACAAATCGTGGCTTCGTAACGATCAAATATTTTATTGAACATTTAAAGTGATATTCATTTAAGGATATTTTTTTTTTGTTTGTAAATGAGACAATTATTATGTCCCAATATTTTTATAATTTCTCCTTTTTTAATCTTTAATTTATAGCACTAAGATCATATTTAATGAATATCTAATAGGATTTCTTTGGAGAATGAACACTTTTCTTATTTTTTATGTACATTGAAAGAACAAAAATGCTAAATACAGCGAACAAAATACTCAAGAAAAATTCACGATTGTATGTGATTGACTGTTTATCACCACTAGTGGGGTGAATTCCACCAATTCCGAGATTTGGTTAATAAACCTGATTTGCATTTTGCTTCTTAACTCACAAATTAACAATCGTGAAATTTCCCGAATTTTTTTTTGGGACATATAACATCGCTGTTGAAAGAAACATGAGGTGGCAAAGTTAGTTGCATAGATTTTGTTAATTAATATACAATAACATTAAAATAAAAATTCTTTCATGAAAATAAAAAGTGTAGGATGTTTTTTTTTTTCCCACAAAAATTGTTAGTTACTCAAGAGTTGCATATTTTTCGATCATTGGAATAAAATGTGAATGAGTTGCATACGTCGTGGCATTGTCGACGACTTAATCCACCACAACCAAATTGGTTAGACGTTCTTAACTGTCACTTCAAGTGTTTCATACCGTTTTCCAAAGTTTCACCATGCTCCCCGTATTATTAAACGTCGTCAATCACATGTACTCCCTCTGTCCTAAAATGCAAACAAAAATTGGTCAATAAAAGTTAATGTATTTGGTTTAAAATTTGTACGAGATACATCAACTTATATTAACCCATTTTGCTTACATTTTGGGACGGAGTGAGTATTTTTTATTGGTTCTCGTCATACCATCAGAATTACAATCTCTGAACTTCCCAATAATCTTGGATAAAAAACATTATTGAGGAACCAAGTAATGACTAAACCTCTCCAAGACTACTTGAAGAATCTCTTATAGATTCAAGGTTGTATTTTTACTTTCCCTTGAATTGTGGTATTTGTAATTTGTACTTGAAGTTCAGCTGGAGGATCAAATAAGATGTATTTTCTTGAAGTATTGTGAAGAACTCAACCAACCTTAAGAAATTTTCTAATCGAAGGCAGCAAATGTTTTCTTGTCATCAGAGGATTTTAGTCTTCATTTCTTTGTCTTTTGCAAACTCTAGTCGTTTTCACACTTCATGTGTCGACTCCATATGCTACTTGTAGTTTCAGTGATCAAACATACAAGTGATCCAAAAGTTATGCTTCTAGAGAACCTGTTTTGCTCACTTAACAACAACTTACTAGATAAATTGTTCTCTTTCTTTATCGTTGATTTGTTATCATTAAAACATTAATGGTAGATTCATATGTGAACCAATTTTGTTCAAATAAAAATGAGTTCCATAAAATTAATCATTGAAGATGTTCTAATGAAACCTGAGGTATTGCTCACATGTGCCATTATGACACTTGTTAAGAAATAAAAGGTAGAAATTTTTGTCTTTAGAAAAACAATTTTAAAACTTTTCAAGAAATTGAATATACAATTTTTAATACAATATTTCTATATTTAATTCATTAGTGTTGAAAGTCATTTGTCATGGACCTATAAAACCCTACCAAAAAAAAAGTTAGACTTGAATAAAACCACAGTTAATATTAATTATAAACCAAATGGTTAAGTTAAGTTGCTAGTAAGTTTCATTTAGAAATGAAACATTTGGCACATTTAACTGTATTTTGGTGGGTGGTTCTTTTCAGCACACCTTGTATGAATTGAACCACCTTCGATGATCTAATATATTTCATTTTGCCTTGTTAAAAAAAAATAAAAAATGAAACATTTGGAAGAAGCTGAATTTAAATTATATTTGAGGCAATCATCGACCTAACTAACTTCACTTACTTTTAAGTCACCTTCGGGTTATTGGAATATTTTTCTCTTGGAATTAGATGATTAAAAGAAAAATAATAATAGTATTTGATGTATTTATTTTATTCTCGCATGCCAACCTAGGCTGAGGATTCATGTTTTTTGTTTGAAAAAATATTTATTATTCTCTAAAATATATATGTAAATGGTTAAAATAAGAGAGAGACGTGAAAGTGAAAATTCCATTTCAGCAATAACTGCAAAAACCGTTTTTCAGTTATCTCTTCCCTTTGAATGCACATTCTTCTTCATTCTCATTTTCTGTAATTTTTGATCTAAAAACGGTTATACATTCTTCACTCTTTTTCATTCATTCATTCATCTTAATCTGATTCAAAAATGGCGACTATGACGAGTTTGATCGGTCTGATCAACAAGATCCAACGTGCATGCACTGTCTTAGGTGATCATGGAGGTGAGGGTTTGTCACTCTGGGAGGCTCTTCCCTCCGTCGCCGTTGTTGGTGGACAGGTCTCACTTTTTTCATTTTGATAATTATATATCGTGTGTGTTTCATCTACAACATTCACTTGTATTGTGTGATTGATTTATGGTAATGTATGTGGAAAATGAATACCAGAGTTCAGGGAAATCGTCAGTGTTGGAGAGTGTTGTTGGAAGGGATTTTCTACCACGTGGATCTGGTATGTAATTAACCGTTACTTGCTTGATTAGCATTATGTGATTAATTTGTTTTAATTTTTTTGATTATCTGTTTATCAAAATCTAAATCCTAGTAGTTATTTATTTATGTCCTTGATATCAAGTGTGAGTAATGGAATTGGATGTGGTATTTGATTAAAATCATCGAGTGCATTTAGATCGGCAACTTAATTAAATGTGTATTATACATGTTAAGAACCAAGAATAAAATAATCGTAGCTTGAGATGAGGATGTTGCGTTAAATTAGATGTGTGGTAAAACTAGATGAGATAGAATTATAAATGACAATTTTAGAGAGAGAGAGTTGGGGTATCACCTATAGTATAAAAGACGGTGGAAAATAAGCTTAGGTGGTTTGGGCATGTGAAGAGAAGACTTGTAGATTCTATAGTACGGAGAGTAGATCTGATGGAGGATAGTGAGATCACCTTAGGCCGAAGAAGACCTAGAAAAACTTAAGAGAAACTATTAAGAAGGATTTAGAGATTAATGAGTTGGACCAAATATGGTTTATGATAGAACATTATGGTATAATTTGATCCATCTAGCCAACTCCACTTAGTGGGATAAGACTTGATTGTTGTCGCTGTATATATCTTAAGAGTCCCACATTAGATGGGATATGGCCTGATCATGTTCTCACCTAACAAATTGATTTTGTTAGGTTGAGTTAGGTCCAACCCAAATTCTAATATGGTATCAGAGTCTATCCAAGATCTTTTTGGGCTACTGGTATCAGGTCACTGCTATCGGGCTTATATATGAACTATATCTATAATCAAAGGCATAATTTGGTTAAATTGTTTCATATAGGTTGTCAACTGTTATATAAGTTATATTGGAGAGCTTATTAAAATAAACTTGAAGTAGTTTATGAACATGTCATAAAATATTTTTCATAAGCTCTTCCAAACTCTTACGTATTTCTTTATGCATAAGATAAACATAAATAACATGTAAGTTCTTCCAAACACACTCTTAGTAGATGCCTTTATAATATGGTGGTCATGATGTTTTTTCTTTATATTTGAAGATGAATATCATTTCAATGATGTGTGGAGAGTGTGGTTATTTATTTATTCTTAATATCTATTTGCAAGGTATTGTCACACGGAGGCCGTTAGTGTTGCAACTACACAAGACAGATGATGGACAACAGGATTATGCCGAGTTTCTTCATGCACCTAGAAAGAGATACACTGATTTTGGTAAATAAAGTTTCTAAGAACGTTTCTTTTAATATTTCAGTAAGATTTATATACGCAGTAATGATAAGCTTCCGGCATCAGGTAGCAATGCCTATTTTTTAGTCTTCGATTGATGATGGTCGATTTAACCGTGTGCTGAAAATTTGTTGCTTAATATGATACAAAAATTCACCCGATTTGCTATAATTTACGACATAGTTAGTTTTCTTCAGAACCAACAATAAAATAGAAAAGTCTAACATGGAAAACAGAAACATTAAGATAAGGTATCTTTCCACAAAGGAGCCAAAAATACCTGAATATAAATAGATTATGGATGGGGTGAATTTCATAAAATATGATAGCTACAGGAGATAAGGGAAATGCCTCAATGGAAGAAATGTTCCCACAGAAATTTCCTTTAAATCTATACATAACTGGCTAAAAATACCTGTTGATTGTGATATTTCAGATGCATATCTTTCTTTGATTTGCAGTTTCAAAAAGCCATATAGACAACAAAGAAATGTTTTCGGACCCAAAACTTACTAGACCGATGAAGCCCCTTCACACGCTTCCACAAGAAATTGGTCCATGATAGTGTCTCAGACCTTCTTGACCAAGTGGTGTACAGTTTAATCCTTGATTTCCCCATTCTTCCAATAAAAAGTTGAGTTTTAGTAAAAGATAGGCAGGCTTGTGCTATATTCTTATTTTAATTTCAAAGTGCTGATGTGAGAAGGATTATTATCGATATAATACAAAATCAATTACGTAATATGTTTTTGGGGTAGTTTGTTCATGAAAAAGATATTAATTGTAGATATTAGCTGAACTTTTTGTCAAAAAAAAAGAGATACTGAACTTTGATTTTCTATTTTGTCCCATGCAGCTGCTGTAAGGCAGGAAATTTCAGATGAAACAGATCGTATAACTGGGAAGTCAAAAGCAATTTCTAACATTCCAATTCAACTCAGCATACATTCTCCAAATGGTATTTATTTACATTACCCCTTCATAACATGATAGATGAAAACATTTTTATTTATGTTTTATAACCATTTTTACCAGTTTAACCTAGCAATTTAAAGTAGCAATTAGTGGCAGAATGTGTTGAAAAGTAAGGCTAATTATAGTAGATTAGTTGAACTAATGTTCTCTTCTAAATATTGAAGGACTTTTTGTCAGATATGAGGAAGGCACGTATCTGAATTACTAAGTTTTGACTGGTTGATCCAGTGTGAAAGGAGAGCCGTGGGGTTTCTCTTTTTCAGTTTTTCTTAATTAGCATTCTTTGGTCTTTTAAAAATAAACATTATAACTTAATTTGTAAGAAGCTACTCTATGGAGAACTTTAAGGATGAAAGAGATGAGAAAAGCTCATTGATATGTTCAAACAGATAAACGTTGAACAGATGGATCGCTGATATAGATCACAATTGGGGGAGTTCTTGGTGGTGGCCACTTGCAGATACCTTGACAATCAAGTCAGTCAAGCGTGGGAGATGGATGCATAGATTTGGAATGAAAGTGTACCTTTACTTGGGGTAAATATCAACTTATATAGGAGCCTTTGGGGAATGTAAGCTAGAGTCCGTTGTTAGAATATAGGGAAAGTATCGTACAATGTCATGATATTCTCTTCTCGGAGGTTTAGTTTCTTATGTTCTAACAATAAAAGGATATTTTTGCAATCTTATCGGGGATGAGGACCTCGCAGGCGGAAGAGTATGATCCTCGTCCCTAGAATGCCTTTGCGGGAAATTTTATTCTCCGTCCAATTGCTCGATTGTAGGCCCCAAATGAGGCAGTCTAAAATATCCTTATTTCTTAAGAAACTTAATACTGTCTTGCTACCAAACACCCCCTAATAATACAAAATCATTTGAAAGAGCCACGTGTTACACACCTCTTTTAGGAATGAATATATACGAGAGAATATTGGAGCGGACTTCTCCTAAGATGGTTTGGTCACATGAGAAGAAGACCAATGGATCTATAACTAGAAAAGCAGATAAGATGGAAGATAGTCTTATGAAAATGGATCATGGAAGTCAGGTTGATCTGAGAAAACATTTGTAGACAAATTAAAGAAAATAAAAATTAACGATAAGGTATAATTGTTGTTTTCACTTTCTATGTTATATTGTTATTTTGTCAAAGAAATGTTATATCATTATTTCCAAAACTTATAACATTTTGGTAAACATAATTTGATTGGTTGTTTTGGTTCCAGAACACTTAATTTCATATAGACACCCTCCTAACTGAGAATATGTAACAAAATTTCTTCTTCATAGATAATGTCCTATTTTGGTAGAACTTTAATTTGAGTTGCATGGTTTTGTTGGCAGTTGTGAACTTAACCCTCATAGATCTTCCTGGACTGACAAAGGTTGCTGTAGGTAACACTTTCACACATTTTTTTTAAAATTTCAGACAAAATTGTTGTTATTTTGAGAGGAATCATCATAATAATGTTTGAATAACAGAATTTATGCTTCGTACACAGAGGGTCAGTCAGAAAGTATTGTTCAAGATATTGAAAACATGGTCCGTTCATACATTGAGAAGGTAATTGTTGTCTTGATTCAAGAATAAGTAGATACGGTTGAAATTTGTAATAAACAAGCATGCTTGAAGACATTAATTAAATCAAAGCTAGTAAAGGAGGAAAATTAGTTCTATTTAATATAAACTCCACTTAAAGAGGACACCATGTTCAAGTAACCAACCTTTTATGTTTTCATTAACAAGTAGAAAAGTTCCATCTTGTTTTCAAATATACGTACCTTGTTTTCGCAGTTTTCTATACAAATCTTTAAAAGAGAAAAAATTATAACACAATCAAATTTTTTGATGAGTATTGAAAACAAAATGTGATCTGATTGAGTCTTCTGTTTGTGCAGCCTAACTGCATTATATTGGCCATCTCTCCTGCGAACCAAGATATTGCCACTTCAGATGCAATCAAAATTGCAAAAGAAGTTGATCCCTCAGGTCTGTCATTTTATGCCTGATCAAATTTCAGTTTAGATACTGTTTCCTTTGATCAATCTCTCTCTTTGCCTTTCTGTTTCAGCCAAGATTCACTTTGGAAAACAGTATTTATATTGTTCTTGTTTCAGGTGAAAGAACATTTGGAGTGTTGACAAAACTTGATCTTATGGATAAAGGAACAAATGCCGTTGATGTATAATTTCTCAAACAAAGTCATGGTTATCTATTGTTTTGATTTTCGACACCAAATTGAGTCATGTTATTATGTGAATCATATAGGTTCTGGAAGGAAAGCATTACAGGCTGCAGCATCCATGGGTTGGAATTGTTAATCGTTCACAAGCTGATATTAATAAAAATGTTGACATGATTATTGCTTGCAAAAAGGAGCGTGAATATTTTGAGACGAGCCCCGAATATGGACATCTAGCACATAAAATGGGTGCTGAATATCTTGCCAAACTTCTATCGGAGGTACTCTCATCAAAATTATTTCACATGATTTCCCTTAAGTGCTTTTTTGGCTGTAATTCATCAAATGACTGGTGATTTTCCTTCCTTTCCTTTACCGACGTTGATCACTTCAGCATCTGGAGGTTGTCATTAGGCAGCGGATTCCTAGTATCATTGCCTTAATAAATAAAACCATTGACGAGCTTAATGCAGAGTTGGACCGTATTGGCAGGCCTATAGCTGTGGATTCAGGGGTCAGAACTTAGACCATTGTTGAAATAAATCTTCTAAGATTTGAAACTACTTGATTTCTGAAGTCTAAGTAGTGTCATTTTTTTCTTAGGCCCAACTATACACTATTTTAGAGATGTGTCGAGCATTCGACAAAGTATTTAAGGAACACATCGATGGAGGGTAAGTGCATTGGTTGAGTTTCAGAATTAGCTGCTAACTGTAGTTGAAAAATTTATATAGCTTCCCTTTTATTTAACGCCAATTCTCTTGTGATCTAGTAACATAAAACATGATATCTAGCTATGATAACCCTTCTTTCTGGATAATCTAGTTTATATACATATAAAAAGTCTTCAATTGGAATTTTACTCATACATTCTTCAACTGGATAATCTAGTACATTTCTTTTCTTGGGTGCATTTATGCCTTCATTCTTACACTCTTTTCTACTTGGTACCTTTTTAAATAGCTATATGCTTGCAGTCTTCTAGAATTCCCTTTCTCTCTATAACAGTTGTACAATGAAGTGTTGCATTCAATTTGTTGGTAAAAGGAAGAAACAAAAGTAAGTTCGGACAAAGGTTTCTAATACCATTTCATCGGGTGGTAACTTCTGGAAATTGGATTAAACCAGTAATATTTCTAAAACAAACAAACACTTAGCTTTGACTTAGTAATGCTCATTCCAATGGTTTCTATCCTCGCTAGAATCTGCGCTTTGTCCATTATTTAATCCGAAGGCTCTTGCTTGAGGTTCAAGATATAAAACCATTATTTATTAGTTTTAGTTTTTTGGTTGCTATAGTGCATTATAGTGTATAAATTGAAAATGTCTATCATGATTTTGTTTTGAAACAATAGGGATAAACGACACCAGTATATTTAGGTTAAAATTTTATTAACTCACTTCAGAAGCAGAGTAGTTGCATGTTATTGCGAAATAATTTTATGAAACTAATTTTCCTCACCGTGTTATTCGTATCGGGAGCTAATATATTTGATCAAGCAACTAACTGCTGTATTTCAGACGTCCAGGTGGGGACAAAATTTATGGCGTTTTTGACAACCAATTACCGGCTGCTTTGAAAAAGCTCCCCTTTGATCGTCATCTTTCCATAAAAAATGTCCAGAGAGTCGTTACAGAAGCCGATGGTTATCAGCCCCATCTGATTGCTCCAGAGCAAGGGTACAGAAGACTGATTGAAGGATGTTTAGGCTATTTCAAAGGCCCAGCTGATGCCTCTGTGGATGCTGTAATCCTCTTAACTCTATGTTTTGTTTAAATATTTGTTACATGTGGGAAACTCAAATAATTTTATTCTTCGATCAATTTTGTCTAATATGGATGTATTGCTGACAATGTACATCTACTTGGTGCCGGTGCACTCATATACCCGGAGTTGTAACCATTAGATTAGCTAATGACTTGATTGTTTGGAATTTCTGCAAATATTGCCTCCTCCTTGGATTTCTCTTATCCTTTTTTCTCTACTTAGAAATTGTTTATTGTCATCTGCTTTCAGGTCCACCTGGTTTTAAAGGAACTCGTGCGGAAGGCAGTTGCAGCAACTGAGGTTAGCAATGCTTCAAGTTGTGCTAAAATATAAGTAAAACATTATAATATCTTGAAATTATCTTGAACTATTTCATTGGATTAGTTTCTTGTTTTAGATCATCTTTTAAGAATAGTTTTCGTATTACTTAGTTATTACCAGATTTGATTCCCTATCTATTTAGCATTAGGATTCGTGTATCCCTATAGATATGGCTAGTGCTTAGTATTTTTGTATCAAGTTAATTATCAATCATTTTACAGCATAAAATATGTCTTAATAGTCTTTATTCTTTCTCTTCTCCTTATATCTAAGACCCATAACTTCAACAAGTTGATATAACTCTTTAAGATAATGCATGCTTCAATTCTGTTTTGCTGTTGGAACAAGGAAATTATGGTGAAAGTAGAGATGTAAGAGGAGGGAAAACGTCATGCGTAAAAGTACAAAAATCTAAGTTAAAAGGACATCTTTACATATCATTATATTTCTTATATATAAAAGTTGTGATTTATGAAGTCAACGTAACAGAAATACATGTAAACTTCAATTATGAAGAAATTCTGTCTTCCAGTAGATTCTATAACATTTCATAAAATGTGGCTTCACACGAATTGAAATTTAACATCACCTTTTTCTTTAATAGGCAAATGTTAGCAATTAGTCGTTATATTAGTTATGTTAATATTCCCTAGAATGACCCCTTAATTCACTCAAGATTCAGAAATTCAAAGGTAAAATAAATAATAAACTGTTATAACTCAATGGCATGCAGGAATTGAAGAGGTTTCCAACACTTAAAAATGAAATAGCCACAGCTGCAAACGATTCTTTGGAAAGATTCCGGGATGAAAGTAGGAAGACAGTCACCCGGCTAGTTGATATGGAGTCTAGCTATCTAACAGTAGAATTTTTTCGGAAGATTCATCTTGAACAAGATCAACCGAACCAGAACCCAAATCGGAATACTCCTAATCCCAATCTGGACAACTTCACAGATAATCACCTCAGGAAAATTGGTAAGTAACTTTATACATCCCTCCTCAGTCCTCACTACATGAAAGACACAAAGTTCATTGATAATTCATTTATTTTGAGTTTAAATGTTGTGGCACGGATGTTTGAAATGCTGTTAAAAGTTATTATAATAAGTTACTAGGGTTTTAGTCTTGAGTATACGAGCTCGTCTCACCTTTGTTTCTTATGTACTACTCTCTTATCTATAGATGTGGTCCATGACCTGATATTATGTTGTTCTTCATACCTAGTGGTTGTTACTATTCTTACTTGTTTTGGATTTTAACTCTACAGTATTTACAATCTGTAAAAATCGGAAATTCATGATTCTGAGATTTTCCTTTTTACATTCTCATTATTCATTCTTGGTTGTTAAAACATTTTATGATGCTTATTTCAGGATCAAATGTTAATGCCTATATCAACATGATCTGTGACACACTTAAAAATTCTATACCAAAGGCTGTGGTTCATTGTCAAGTCAGAGAGGCAAAGAGATCATTGCTTAATCGCTTTTATGTTCAAGTTGGGAGAAAAGAGGTATGAGTCTATATCTTTTTATTTAAATATTTTCAATTATATCGATTCAACTTAACCTTTTGAAATGTGTTCTTGTCATGTGAGTTACACTTAAATTTAGTGGGATCTATATAAATTTCAACAACGGAAGATAGTATGTTAAAATAAAATTAGAGTATGTGTGGTTAGAATTTCTCATATAACATATGTACCTTTAGTATTTACTTTTACACTTTGTGTTTATGAGACTCTCATGCAAATAAGATCTTGGTGGTAAGGTTAAAACAAAAATGTGTGGTGAATGCAGAAAGAGCAACTCGGGAACATGTTGGATGAAGATCCTGCACTTATGGAAAAGAGATTACAGTTAGCTAAAAGGCTTGAATTGTACAAGCAAGCTAGGGATGACATTGATTCAGTTGCTTGGAAATAATATGTTGCAAGTTGCAACAAATGTTGAGTTCAATTTTATCCATCGAACTGGAAAAATAAAATATTAGGATTATTTTACTATGTCTTGTTTTACTATTTTTGAATACAGTATATTCCAAAACAAAACTATTTAGTAATGTTAATTTACAGACAGTGTTATAGGCAAGAAAACAAACATGTTTTCATCAATTTATTAGGTGACGTTGGCAACAGAAGACCATCTTGGTAGTTGACGGGCATCGAGCGAGCAACTATGGCGATGGAAGATGCCGGGTTACAATAGTGAGAGTGAAAGGTACATGAAGTGACAATAGTAATGAAAGATACATACCAACAATAATGAAGAGTGTTTACTAACGATGATGGTGGTGGAGCGTATTAGGAGTCAAAATATATCCATTACGCCGAGTATTTTGGTTGCCTGAGGTGTCCCTCAGCTACAAGGTAGAGACTAATTGTCTGAGGTACAGAGATTCACCCAAGAGACCACATTTTTTAATAGGGGTTTTCCTTAGACACTTGCTAGAGATCGAATCTCTGACCATATACTTACCGGCACAATTTTTATCAACCATGCCACACTATGATGATCCATTGCATCAAGTTTGGTTCAACTTTTATGTTGCTAAATGACAAGGTCCTAACATCTCATTGACTATATAAAAAGGAATGCTAACAATATATGGGAACCTAAATAGTAAATAACATTCCCATTGAAGGATTTCTCACTTATTATTATATCTATCAAAATGAAATGAACTACAAAGAAAAGAGCATGACTTTGATGAATTTTCTTTTCACACAGATACTCAATCACATATCATATACGCGACATTTAAAGTAGTTACAATTAAACTCAAACATTTTTAATGATCTCATAGTTATACTATATTGACCATATAAAATTTGTTACAATGACAAAGTATATAAATTAAATCATAGAAAAAAAATTTAAGAAGCTAATTACACAGTCTTTATTTAATTAGAAAGAAGATTTGTCTTGAATTCTTCCCATGGAACATCCTTCTGCAAATACTCTATATTGGCAGGGTCAAAAGGCCCTTTGATTCTATCAATAGACTTTATCACTGCCCTGGCTGGAAGAATGCTTCTTGTTGGGTCAGGGGAAGTACTATAGCTCAAGGATGAAGAAAACCCCTGAAATTAAATGGTTTGTCACTAAATTTCTTTCAAGAAATATCTTTTAGAGCAATTAGCATACCATTTGTAACAAAAATTTGTTAAAATCGCAAGAATTTTAATGTGCTTCATGCCTTTTTCTAATCAGGAAAAAAAAGAAAAGTAGATTCATATATTTTTAAATAATTTGTTTGTTTTATTGGTTATTAGAGAGCAAGACTTTTAAAAGAAATTATTGTCATATATATTCCAAAACTGACCTTGAAGATAAGCACTTCTACTTCATTTTGGTCCACAAGAGCATGAACAATGAGTGCTTCTCCTCTAGCTGTTTGACTATAGAATTCCAACTTTGAAATTTCCTCATTGTGTCCATACTCATCATCTCTATCTTCATCCTCATCTTGGTATCTAATTTGCCTTCTTGCACCACACCAAAGGCTTATACTTCTTTGGGTGTTCAAATCTAATTCTTTAAAGTCAAAACACAAGCTTACATTGTGAGTTGGAAATTTGTCAATTGATAATGGTGTAGGTAGCCTAGGCCATGGCATCATTGTCCATTTGGCCAAACCCTTGGGAAGTGTAGTAGGATGCATATTGTATGGTAAATGTGGTAGCTCTTGTGTATTTGTCAAATTATTACCTTATTTGATTAAACAACCAAAGGTGGGAGGAATTTGGAAATGTCTTGAAGATAAGGTTGGGATAGTGCTTTGGCAATTATACAAAGGTTGGGAATGACACTTTTGGGCTCATAAACAAACTACTTTTTCCATCCCACAATTACAATCAAATTTAACTATGTCATATAAATTTGATAAATTAAAGAAAGAGAATGGTGATTTTATTACATTTATTAATTATTGGTGTATTTTTATTATATAAATGCAAAATAAAAGATAATTACTTGGAGTGATGTACATAATATTAACTAGATGATACAATTAAAAATAATCGATTAAAGCTGCATTGAAAATTAAATATGACACATTTTTTATTAAAAAAAATCAAAACTAACATGACATTAATTCTCTTAAGACACTTTTTTAGTATGAGTAAATATATAATACGAAAAAACATTTATCGATTGTTTTCATTTCCATCATCTTAGCATCTACAATGATTCAATTTGGTTGATGTTTTTCAAAAAAATTAAGAAAGTTATTTTACAATAGTCTATTTTATTTTATTTTATTTAAAAAAAAAACTCCATAGAATCTAGTTATTTAAAAACTGAATTTAAGAATCTATCTAACTTAAGATATTTGTACGGCTTGAAGATGAAGTAGTAGTTTGTACAATCAATAAAAACTTATCCGTACAACAACAACAACGTAGAATAAAAAACCTTCAGAAAACACAGAAGCCGTTAGATCTTAATTGAACGAATGAGATTAAGCTCTTGAGATTCCCTCATTATCACATCCATTTTCGTATATTTCTTTTGGCACCTTTCTTTTCCTTTTTTGTACTCCCCTTTCTCTCTTTAACTCAGATCTTTCTACTTTCTCCTTCCAAGTTCAAATCAAACTCTCTTTGATTTCATCAACAGTTTCTTCAGTCTGCGATATTACATAATTGCACCTACGGAAGAAGCAGCTATGCCTGCGTCGTTGCAGAGAACGAGCTCCGGTGAGTTTCCGGCTGGGTTAAGGGTTCTTGTTGTTGATGATGACGTCACTACGTTGAAGATAATTGAACAAATGTCTCTTCGCTGTCATTATCAAGGTTAGTTTTTTCATTTTTCCTTCATTTCTCCGAATAATTACGTTGAGTTAGTATTGTTAAGTCAAATTCACGTTTTTTACTTTCAATTTAAGTGCAGATATGTGTTGCAACTCATTGATCATTCATTGTAAACAGTTGATTAACCATGATTTTAATCTTCATTAACAACCACTTTGGTGTTCAAATGTAGATGATATTCATTATCCATGGATTTAGTTCAAATACACTTGAAAATCGTGGCGTGGTTAATGATGTTTAAAATTGTGGTTAATTGTATTAAGTTGTGACACATTTAATATTCATTAGTCATATTAACCACATATTTAAATTGCATTAACCATCTAAGTTGTTCAAAATTCCGCCTTCATTGGAGCCTCCCCGACACTTTATTGTGTTGGCTTTGAGGGGGTGGATTTAGTCTTACATCAGACAAATAAGACTCTTGATAAGAGTTTATAAAGACGAGACACTCCTCAACTTAAAAGCCAGTTTTGTAAAGATGACTTATGACAAGTTGGGTCAAATATCATTTCTCTTTGAAATAGAACTAGTATTGTTGCCGAAGCGGTTGTCAAATTCACGAGTCAACTGTAAACTCGTATATTTACGAGTCTAGGTGGCCAAAACGAGTTGAGTCGGTCATACTAAGATAGACTGTTCATTTTGTTGCTGTTTGTATGCGTGCTCTGTTTTTGTTTCACTCATGTTGTTTTTTGTCTCAGGCAAGTGCTTAATGTTTGTGTTATCTCCATTCTCCAAAAATAGCACTGTTTTTAATGTTATTTTTGTTTTTTTATTGCCCGTGTCCCTTTGTGTGTCTCAAAAAATGCCCCTTTGTATTGTTACAGTTTGAAATTGAAAATTTTATGTTAATTGATGTCCTATTATATATATGTGTCATTTTTAAGTCGTTTTTTATTTTCCATGGACTCTTACAATCTGCAAGTGGAGTCTACGAACCCTACACGACTCAATGTAGACTTGCGAGTTTGACAACCTTATTTATGGCGATGAAGACTAGACAGTGAATTAACTTTTAAGGTGAAAGTTAATTTATGAAGTTGAAACATTAGATTAATAAAAGGAAACATCAGTATTAAGTGCTAATAGGAAAGAAGGAAAAGCTATATCAACACGAGTACATATAAAGAAACAAGCGAGGTTTTACATGAAGTTGGTGAGGAAGAATGTGACTGCGTCAACGAAAGTGTTGATTTGCTTAGTGAAAAAGGCTATGTTGAGGTCAAAGCTCACTTTTGGATTGATGTCTTGGGAATTTTTTAGTTACTATAGTTGTTGACATGCACGTTGAAGGCAAGGACAACTGCCATATATGTGACATGATGACAGATAGGTAGTTACAATGTAGCGGCATCTATAAATAAGAGTTTTTATGCTGAAGAACAAATTAATAACTTGAAGTCTTACTCCTAAACTGGAAATGGATTAGTGCTCTTAGAGATCAAGTACACCATCATTTGTCGACTTCCTGTAATTTTGATTTAAATCAAGTTAAATATTCAAAGTCCTTTAAAAAGGGCAACCCGGTGCACTAAAGCTCCCGCATACGCAGGGTCCGGGAAGGGGTCCCACCATTTGGTGTATTGTACGCAGCCTTACCCTGTTTTTACACAAGAGGCTGTTTCCAGGACTTGAACCCG
>Ga0228711_1001068_pt1 | contig 38659 bp, 28 predicted proteins | sample MedpolnodulmetaG_2_FD_177996 | JGI IMG/M metagenome (GOLD analysis project Ga0228711, IMG submission 177996) | Root nodule microbial communities from Medicago polymorpha collected in Santa Monica, California, United States - brown nodules | ecosystem: Host-associated > Plants > Roots > Nodule...
AAAAAAAAGGAGGGTATCATAAGGAAGTATGGAAGGAACTCTGAAGAAGTTGAAGAATATAGTAAAGAGGGATGATATTTTTATAGCAATTTTTTAGACAACTTTTAGAACAATATTTTTTCTCTTCCTTGGGGACAAAAACTTTTAGAACGTAATGTGAATGTGAGAGATAGAGAAGATTGTTCTAAAAGTTGTTCAAAATTAATTTTATATATATTATTTTTTAAAATTAAAATAAAAGCTAATATTATGGTGAAACTAAATAGACACTCTCATTATGAATTAAAAATTTGGGTAGTATAAAGAATCTGTTTATGAAAACATATACTCTCTTCACTTTTTTACAAGTTCCAGTTAATAAATCATACTCCCTTTATTCCGAAATGAATTGCTAATCTGGATTAATTATGTGTACTATTCATATATATCATATTTTGACCATATTTTTCTACTAATATATAAAGACAAATATATAGCATATAAAATGTTAGATTAGTTTTGATGTATATTTACGAAATATCAACATTTATAATTTTTGTTACTAAAAAAAAAAACATTTATAATTTTTATTGATAAATAATTGGAGATATTAAAAATCAATAGTGTGCATTAGCATATAGCTCATTTTTGGACAAGGTAATATTGGAATAGAACAAATGATAACATGTGTCTTGCATGCCACATGCTAAATAACTCAATATAAGGATACTTATCTTAAAAATTATGCTTCTAACTTTTAAATGAATGATGTGTATATACAAAATTCACTAAAGCATTCAAAATGGGAAGTTTCATTGTAGACTATCTAAGATGCTATATATTTTTTTGCATTAAGTTATTTAAATTTCTATTAAAAGAAGATTATTCCGGTTTAATTTTTCGTTTTGGGGTAAAGTAAGATGAAAAGAAGATTCCAATTAATAAATATTGGTAGTTTTACAGCTTATAGAGTGAATATTTTATTTATGCTTTCAATGTACATAAGATAAGATTCTGAATATTATATGTCAACAATAGCTAGTATATATGTTAAGACATGAAGAGTGGCCCTACAGTGTAGGTATTCATGGAACTAGAAATGAAGTGGGTGGATCAAATCAATGAGGAGATCAAGAACAATGGTCATACAATAGCTGATGAGAAAGAACAATGGGAGAAGCATTCAATTTACAAAGTACCCTCACAAATCACGGAGCTGAAAAAGAAGGCCTACAAACCACAAGCAATTTCATTTGGTCCTTACCATTATGGAGAGGAGAATTTACAGCTTATGGAAGAGCACAAGCATAGAGCCCTTGTTCGTTTCTTAAAGAGATGCCAAAAACCCATTGAGTTCTTATTCCAATGTATGGATCAAGTGGCCAAAGAGTTAAGAGACTCATATAAACCACTTGATCCAATTTGGATAAATGATACATCAAAGTTTCTTCAAATGATGATTCTTGATGGTTGTTTTATTTTGGAGATTTTGAGAGTCAATATTGATTCTGAAATTTCTTATGATTATGATGAGAATGATTTTGTGTTTGGCAAACATGGGAAACTACATTTGATGCCATATATCAAGCGTGACATACTTATGCTTGAGAATCAAATACCACTAAAGGTACTTCATACATTGATTCAAGTTGAAACCGGCGTTGAGGAGGTAATATTTCCGGCTTATTGATGTTTATTGCTATAGATAAATAATGCCTTTTTTTCTCAAAACAATAGATTAATAATGTTGAATGATTATTCTAAAGCTGGACTTTATCTGAAACATTACAGGAAGATCATCATGAGTTGTTAAACGAGAGAATCATAAAGTTGTTAAACCCAACCACACCTTTAATTCAAAGCTTGGGAAAATGCATGCATATATTGGACGTATATAGGAAAAGCCTAATTCAACAAGGACCAAGTTACCCTACACGCATTCCCAAATTACCAAAAAGAAATTGGTTATGTTTAGAGGCAGGAGACGAAGATCATATCATTCGATCTGCAGTAGAGCTCCACGAGGCTGGAATCAGCTTCAAGAAAAGCAAGACAAAGAGCCTTAAAGATGTTTCCTTCTATCGAGGTGTTCTTAGGCTCCCCACATTGAAATTAGATGACAACACAGAATATATATTTCTTAATCTCATTGCTTTCGAACGACTCCATGTTGGAGCAGGTAATGAGGTAATATCGTTTATATTCTTTATGGACACCATAATCGACAATGCTATGGATGTTCCATTTCTCAGTAGAAGTGGAATCTTAATCAACGCACTTGGGAGAGATAAAGTTGTTGCCAAATTGTTCAACTTGTTGGCCAAAGAAATCCCTGTGGAACGCGTTGGAGATCTTGAGGATGCGAGGGTAAGTATGTATTACTATTGTAAGAAACCCTGGAAAAATTGGCGTGCAAGTCTCATTCACACTTATTTTAGAAACCCTTGGGCTATGGTGTCTCTTGTCGCTGCTATCTTCCTTTTTGCGCTTACTATTATTCAAACTATATACACCGTCCGTCAATTTTACCAAAACCCAAGTCCGAGCCCAAGTGAGAGTCCAACTAACTCACATATTTTTCCGGTTACTCCAAGGCCTCGCCATCGTCCTTAAACACACTACACCCTACATATTTATAAGCCTACCTATATAGTTCTTTGTAATTTCTTATTTGAAAATTTGATCTATATTTCTAATTGCTTTTTTTGAATATTTCACGTATTTGACGTTTGATTTGTCATGGTGACTTTTTATCGGATTGTTGTTCCCACAAATAAATTGGGTTGGTAACAAGCTTATTGTCAACTTTTTTTTTGTTAGTATTCTATAGATTTTTTTGGGTCGAAGATAATCTTATGTGAAACACTACCAAACATTGATTGTGGACTATTAGGACTTTAATTCAAGATTCTTTATCTTCTGTTTTTTTTTAACAGAAAACTTTATTAATAATCAAGTTGCTGCGAAATACACTCTTTATTGAGAACCTCATGCATACCCTCCTGCTTTACACTACCCCGTAATCAGATATATATAGCTTTAATTTTTTGAAATGTTCAACCATCATCCACATATTAATATATGAAAGCTAGATTGTCAAAATATTGCTATTGTTAACAACAAGAAATTGAAATTAACCGATTTGAACAGAATTGGACTCATTTTCTAAGCAAGTCTTAATTTGAAGTTTTGTAGATAAAAAAGAGTGTAATTTGAAGGGCGTGAGAAAACCTCCCTAAAAGATATTAGGTAATAAGTATCAATAACACAGTTAAAAAACAATAACGAAAAAAAGTAAAATCAATCATTTTCAAAGACTTATGTGTTGAAGTTTCAATCCTATTATGCCCTATAATATGTATTAACTTTTTTTAATGAGAAGAGCGAGCCACCACGTAACACAACTTGTGCAATGTGCATGCTGATACGTCGTAAGATTGTTTGATCTTCCTATCCAAGTGGTAGGTAGACTAGTAGTTGATATTAATAACCTACGTTATATGTACTACCACATCTATCACCCCGTCTATAAAGTACCAAGCTTATTGTTTCAATTTTCAATCCTCTCGTGAGCCCAAACCACGTCTCAATTATGATCATATATAGAGTACTCCCACCAACACCGTAGCTAACAAGAATGTTTTGGATCTAGATTGGGTGTAGTTAGCACTCATGACATGTAATCGGTGACAATAGGATCGTGTGATTGAGATCAGACATATTAGATTTTAAGATAAAAAGTTTATATTTAAAAAAAACAAAATTACATTAAAATTTGAGTCATATGCTTTTAATTAGACGGATCTGAGTTGTTGATTGTAGCTTGATTGCATGCGCCTACGCGATTGCACTCAATCCGTTTTGCGTTGTTATAGGTATATGGTAAAGGACAAGAAGCGTATGTTTGGCTTTTAAAATCAAGGTGCACCGATTGGTTGAAGTTAGAACTTGAAGAGTTCACAAACCGTGTGGTAAGGAGAATTTCTTATGTGTTTTCAAACACACTATAAATCATCTTTGAGACTTAAATTGAATTATTATGATACGAGGCTTTTTTCAAAGCAGATAACACTGTTTTATTATACTCTCTCCGGTCCTTATTATAAAAAAAAGTTGACTTTTTAGGTTCATAGAATAATTAATGTATCTTATTGAAAATATAGATTAGATACATTACTTACACAATGAACCAAAAAAGTTAATTGTTTTTTATAATAAGGACCGGAGGGAGTACCAAATATAACATTTTCAATGTTACTCGCTAATCGATACATATTTTTAAAATTACACTATTGAATTGAAAATTTATATCATAGAAATCGTCTATTTTATTTTTAAATAAATATAAAATCATTTGATAAATTATTGAAGTGCATCAAAATAACATTTTGAACACTTCTAATATACTATGTTAATCTTGATCCCACCCTCAATAATGTATTGATATAATCTTTCAATTCAATGGTCAATAAATATATGAGTTATGTTAAAGAATACTCTTAACCAAGATAGTATGGTTGTATTGGAATCAATAATATTTTTAACTTTTAAAAAGGTAAATTCATCATTTTTCACCATTTTTCAATGCAATAGTTTTATTTTTATCCTCTTAACCAATGTTCTAAGAGTATTCTTTATAGCATTTCTCTTAATATATATCTAAAAGAAAGTTATTGAACAATGTAAAATTTGTTTAATAATATATATCTAAAAATAAGTTATTGAACAATGTAAAATTTGTTTAATAATATATCGATGTAAATTGATCACTAATTTATATTCTCTCCCTTTAAACATAAACAAAAAGTCAAATGTATTTAGTAAAAATTTAGATCAAATAATGTTTACCGCCAATTTTGGACGGACCAGATGTAATATCAGTTTTGGGCAGTGCCAAAGGAAGAAAAAGAAAGTTATGATTTGTCTCTAATCATGCATGTTATATAAGAATTAAAATGAATATCAAATTAAACAGAAGTTTTAACCCGTATTGTCAAAGTAGATTAGATTTTGATTTTTATGATAGGGAAGTCAACGAAGCACATATGCATTGACTTGGATTATAATTAAAAATGGAAATTATGGTGCTTGTTGTAGTTATGGGGTGGCACAATGCGAAATGGTTTCACAGCTGCCGACAGGATTAGCTTTGCAAGGTGTATTAAGCAATTTCTAACATTTTTAGTGACGCCATAAATATAGTTCATAATGCATTCAAATTATAATTGACATCCAAGTCGCTGCCAAATCAAATATACAACTTTTTCTAGAAAAATATAAATGAATAAACATGGTAAGCTTTTTTTCCTTTGTTGATAAAATTAAACATGGTAAGCTTGAAAGGCCAGGTATATATAGAGTCTAGAAATCAAGTTTAAGGTTATTTGAGTTAATTTCTTTTTCTGCTTCTTGCTTTCCTTCAGAAGCCATTTTGATTTTCTGTCTCTTATTGACTCAATGAAACTAAAAAATGGCTTACTATTGTTCATTATATTTCTGGAATGTGTTTTTTTCAAAGTAGAGTCCAAGTGTGTAAAGGGGTGTGATGTAGCCTTAGCTTCCTACCATGTCATGCTTCCATTTACGTACCAAAACATAACAAGCTTTATGCAATCAAAGATTGTGTCAGTGTCCAGTTTGTCTGATGTTATAATAAGCTACAATAAAGGCAAAGTATCCAAAAATGGCAATCTTTTTGCCTTTTTTAGAGTCAACATTCCATTCCCATGTGAATGTATTGGAGGTGAATTTCTGGGACATGTGTTTGAGTACTCAGCAAAAGAAGGAGATACTTATGATTTGATTGCCAATTCTTATTATGCAAGTTTGACTACAGTTGAACTTTTGAAAAAGTTCAATAGTTATGATCCAGATCATATACCTGCTAGGGCTGAGGTTAATGTAACGGTCAATTGTTCTTGTGGGAACAGCCAGATTTCAAAAGATTATGGGTTGTTTATTACCTATCCACTCAGGACTGATGATACTCTTCAGAAGATTGCAAACCAATCTAATCTTGATGAAGGGTTGATACAGAAATACAATTCTGGTGTCAATTTCAGTAAAGGAAGTGGGATAGTGTTCATTCCAGGAAGAGGTATGTATACTCTCCTTTTGTTTCATCACCTTTTGATGTTCTGATCAAAGTACTTGGTATAAATATGCGAGTTAGAGTATATTCAACTGTGGTTGGCACAGATAGTTGGTGTGACATGGGTAAGTCAGAAATTCCACAATTGATAGATTATACGTAAATTCCATTGTAAATATTTTTCGTTGAGGTTGGTCGTTCTCATCAAAATAACTTGGTATTAAAATATGAGTTAGATAATTTTTTATGGTGCTAACCCTTCATTTGTTGTCATTTATAGTCACCAACACAACATGATTATGCATCTTTCAATAACAACTAAAATTATTTGTTAGATAATTGATTACATATAACCAAGACATTGGTAAAATTGCTCTTAAGAATTAATCTACCTCGTATGCATGAATAATCCACAAAAAAGGGGCCATGATAATTTGAAATTTGGTAAAATTGCTCTTAAGGATTTATTTGCCTCGTATCCCGATCGATTCAACCACTACCCACCAAGCCCAACCATTGATTTGATTTTAGTCAGAGTATATTAAATTGCTAATTACATTTTTATTATTCTTCAAAGTATATATGCTATAATTTTTAATGAATTTGGTTAAAGTTTCATTTATTTATTTTTAACTTTGCAGATCAAAATGGAGATTATGTTCCCTTGTATCCTAGGTATGTAATTTTGATTGTCTCGCTTTTCATTTTGAATGCTTTATAGAAGTATGTATTGCTTCATATTTGGTTCAAGTTTTGTAACTTTCATTTTCCTTTTTTTCCCTCTTGCAGATCAGGTTGGTATTATGATGATTATGTTTTTAGTTTGATGGTTGTTCTTGTTCACAAACAATATGAGAATGTAAAAAAGGTCAATGCCTGAATTTAAAGTTGGTTCTATACGAACAGGTCTTGCTAAGGGTGCAACTGTGGGTATAATAATAGCAGGAATATTTGGACTTCTATTATTAGTTATCTATATATATGTCGGATACTTCCGAAAGAAGGAAGAAGAGAAAACTAAACTGGCTGAAGCGCTTTCAACTCAAGATGGTAATAGTAGATTTTGTATTCATATTCTATGTTCTTATAATATAAACACACAAGTATCAATATTTGTAAGAGTTTAAGAAAAGAGCTTATCTTATAATAGAAGTTGTTTATTTATTTCAATAATCTTCCCAAGATAGTTTACAAAACAACTTACTACTTATATGAAAAAGTTTAACCATATTTCCACTGATAATAGTAATAGCTTATACTTTCTGAATTTTGTCTCAGGTAGTGCAGAGTATGAAACTTCAGGATCCAGGGGGCATGCTACTGTATTTACAGGCATTATGGTGGCAAAGTCAACAGAGTTTTCATATCAAGAATTAGCCAAGGCTACAAATAATTTCAGCTTGGATAATAAAATTGGTCAAGGTGGATTTGGGGCTGTCTATTATGCAGAACTTAGAGGCGAGGTACGTAACTAAATAAGATGGATTTGGAGTATCTTAGGTTCTATAAAATATTTTCAAAAAACTGTGATTTTTTCTCATAACTTGGAAAGGAAAAAAAAAACATTTTTTCTTCACATTTCTCATTGATTTCCTCTCATGCAACTTATTGTATGCAGAAAACAGCAATTAAGAAGATGGATGTACAAGCATCATCAGAATTTCTTTGTGAGTTGAAGGTCTTAACACATGTTCATCACTTGAATCTGGTATAACATCCTTTTAAACATCTTAAGCCATATAAATATATTTAGGAAAATAATCAATCTTTTTATCTATCGTTTGAATAATCATCATGCTGTTAACAAAGCAATATCCCGTGTGATTTTGTGGAGAAAAAAAAAAGTAGGACAAGAAGTTATGAAGTCGTTTGAAACTTGTAGCCAACTGCACTTAGTGAGAAAAGGTTTTGTAGTAGTTGTTGTTTATGTAATTTATCTCCAACAAATGTAACCTATGGAAAACAAATACACACACACAAAGTGATATAATGCCCACAACAAACATTGTATCCTCAAATATAGTTACATAGTTAAACTTAACTTGTCATCATTCAATTGTCAAGTGCACAATTTGACCCAGACCAACATTTTGGGATAAGGCATAATAAGTTCTGGGATCATATCTTTTAAATCAAAAGATGTGTCAAGAGAAAATAAAGTATACATCATATATGCAAATCAAATAAAAAAACAGCACTAACAATTGAACAATACTAGAAAATCAGTAAAATATACAAAGTTTCAAGACGCTGCTCCTCCAAGAGGGTGAGAAGTTAGAACATTGGGATTACCTAAGGCTTACTAAGTTGAAATCATAAGTGATTGCGAATTATGAACAAAAAATCAACTAAAATTACCTTGGTCTTAAGACATAGAAGCCAAGAGGAAATCCTTCTTCTTAATCAACGGAAGAGCTTTGAGAATCGCCAATCTGTTTGGATTTTCAGTCAACCAGTTGATTGCTTTATAACGTAGAGTATCATCCATATCAATAATCATCTTCATTTCATTCAACACTTCTTGCACCATTTCTTGAGAATTTCCTTCCATCCTTTTTTTAGTAACTTGTAGAAGGTCTTTCAATGACTCAGCCACGTCTCTCATAATAGAATTGATTAACCTCTCTTTGTCACTCTTCTTAGCACGAGTACATAGTACTTTTTTCTTTGTTGTGGAGCTTGGTTCCTCTAAATCAATGTATTCGTTGTGATACCAAGCTATTGCACCCAATAGCATAGTAACAACACTAAAAACAATGAAGATTGTTTCCTCGAGCTCTGCCACCTCTTCATTTCTTTTACGTTTTCTTGAAAGTATTGAAGGATCTACACTACTACCCATTTCTTTTTGCCAAGTAACTATAACCTTCTAAGTCAAGAAAATGATAAAAGGGTTGAAAGCAATACAATGAGTCGTCAGGGTAAGCATCACCAGCTAAGGAATTAGTAAAATATGGAAGATACAAAATCAAACATAATAAGAAACAGAATGCACATATGCAAAATCAAGCATCAGCCAGCTCAAAAAGAAACAAAATGCATGAGGAAGAATAAGATACTATTTGAGGACATATAGTTCTGTAAATTGTAGATAGCTTTGCATTCTCAATTTCGTAATAAGAACCAAGAACACCATGTGAATTTTGAACTATCAGTAACAGCACAAAGTATATGACAGAAACATTCAAAACATGAAGCATACAACAGAACCAGCAGAGATAACAGAACCATTCATCATCATAAGTCACAACTTTTTAGCTTCTTTCACCTCTCCTTCCTCATAAACCATCAACCAATTTATCATCATAGTTAAGAAATTGATATATAGCTGATGTGTTCTAAAGTTCCACACAAGAAACCGCAGATAGAGATAAACATACAATCCACTCTTGAAATTTTCCATAACATTCTTGTCTGCCTAAATTAATAGAAGACAATGCCTTATGGTCATTGCCTTTGAAAATAAAACCAAAATTCAAAACCATTTTTAGAAGCACTTCAGGAGCTTTCATGCCATTCACACACTCTCCCCTACTAAGAAACAAAAACAAGGGCAATGTTTGTCTACGCTAAAGCATATTAGGGATCAAAATCCTTGAATCAGAAACTTCAGTCCAAATTCCACTTGAAACACACCAAAAACCACTCAACCAAACCTCCTATTACGGTTCTTGTTTTTCAAAGTGTTCGAATAACCAAAATTACGAAATTGCTTCTTACTTAGCTCACAAAAAGTGTGATTTCATACAAGTTATCAAATTCAAAAGACTAGAGACGGTCAAATAGCATTTGCTCTTAAAACTATATGCAGCAAATTGTAAATTGAAATAATAACATGATTCAATAATAGAGTCAACTCCTCTGTAGCACCGTGTTGGGTCACAAGGGGAGTTCGGGATCTACATTGGGCCTAGAGCAACCATACAAATGAGTTGGAAACCACATTTTAACCCAAAAACTTAAGGGCAATGAGTTTATGCATCCTTCAAACACTTGCTACACAACACATCGACACTAATGACCGAAGGTGTGCCTGGCGTCCGACACGTTGAACATCAATATTAGTAGTAATTAAGCAAATGGCAAAATTGAATGTAATTAATGTCAGTGTTGGACACAGACACATGTCAGAAAGCATACACACCTTCGATGAGAAGTGTCAGTGCTACGTAGCGTATCAAATCAAATGATGACAGGACACATAGTGATTACATTGATTTGTCATTTTCTCAAATTATTATGTGTCTGACATGTCGTATCGGAGTCTGTGTGTCCGAGTCCATGCTTCATAGGTTAACTATCACTAGCAGTTCAGTGTTAAGCACGAAGAATCAAAACAAGAATCATAAAGCATAGAGCCAGCAACAATTAAAAACATAGCATGAACTATACAACAACAAATTGAGATTGATGAAATGAAAACATGAAAGAAAAATAGATAAAACAATTTATTCGAAAATGAATGAAAAATACCTTTCAATCGAACAACATTGCAGCATAATGAATCGCAGTTCTACATCTGCTTCGATTTATCTTCTTCGAGTTGAGATAGAGAGAGAAGAACACTCGGAAGTTACAGAGAATCTCACAACACTTCCGTGTTTAAGAGAAACGCGCAAAAAGAGTAGGAAGAGAAAGGTGTGGGAATCAACAAGCTATATTATTTTTGGAGATTTTATTTAGATTTTGGTGTTGAACAATAACTGCAATAGGCGTTGTTTATGTTAGTCAAAATAATCTTTTTGTCAATATTATCATATTAGTTATTTAATATTCATTTTTATCCTGAGGTAATTCATTTATTATTATTTGGATTCTTCTAAGTATTTACTTTATATCATACTAGTCCATATATAAAAAGTGTTAATCTTAACATTGGTAGATTTTTTTAACAAATATCTTGAAATTTTGAAATTAAAACAATTACATCAAAAATTATTTTAAAGTTTTAATATATTAAAGAACTATTGTGACTATTCGTTACACATTATTATCCTACTTTATTTATGTAACGAAGGAAATTTAATTCATATATATCGGAGAAGTGTATCTTTTTATTCATAGGAGAAGAAATTATGTCCACATTGTACCCAAAAAAATGGGTTACCATGAGCTTAACTCAATTGATAATGATATTGGATAATACATGCAATAATTGATGCTCGAACCTCGGACATGTCATTTAATAATTTTAAGAGGTGATTTTCTAGTTACTGGGATGGGAATAGGCTAGCTCGAACATTGCCTATATCTGACATGTGTCTGTCATATGCTTAATCTTTTTATGGTCTACTAGTCTGTTTAAAATTGTTTTCAAATGAAAATATTTAAATAAGTAATATGATCTAAGTTTAAATAGAATACCAAACTAATAAATCAATGAAATTAAATTCCTTTTTAATATTTAACATTACTTTTTAGAGAATTTGATTATATATTGTATCATGTTTCAACTCTTATTTATAATAATAATACATTTAAGTATTTGAATAATTAATGTATACTAATAATCTAAATACTGAAATGCTTAACAAATATAATTTAATTCAAAGTACAATTTTTTTATACCGAATTAAAAGTATAAAATATAACTTAATAATATTAGGAATAAATAGTATTATTCATATTTACTTAACTGGATCTACTTGATAGGCCTAAGAGATTTTTTTATAGCTACGACCTAATCTTTTTACCTAAATAAGTTTCTAAAAAAGCGTAAGCCTCCTCTATTTTAGGAAGAAAAAGAAATTATGGTATGGTCTATCATATGTTAGGTTGTAGGCTATTGTATGTCGGTCAGGTTCATTTTCATCCCTATAGACTACTTTACCAAAGGAAATAGAATCTTATCCTTATCCTTGTAAGTGTCATAAGAATATCGTTGAAAGAAATCATAAAAGAAAATGGTGACTTACAATACAATTCAAGCACTTTCTTAAAAATAAATAAATACAATTCAAGCACTTGTCATAGTCATAATACACAATCTTCTATAAAAAAAGATTAATTATTAGAAATTATTTTAAACAATGTCAAAAAGGCAGTTTCAAGTTAATTGAAACAATCTTACAAAAATCATTTTAAGTACTTAAAAAAATATTACATTAATTCCTTAGTGTAACACACTAGATTTTTTTCAATTGTTAGAAATTTTTATCGTGCGTTTTGCATAAAAAGTTTCAAGTACATTCTAAATCTTATTATGAATTTACCTACATTTGTATGAACAATATAGGTGCGGTTGATTGGATATTGCGTTGAAGGATCACTTTTCCTTGTATATGAACATATTGACAATGGAAACTTGGGTCAATATTTACATGGTACAGGTATAAAAGAAAGAAAGAAAAAAAAAAATGCTAATATTTTTATGCAATCTTACAATATTGTCAAAAAATTATTAATGATGGTAACATAATTCCAGGTAAAGAACCATTGCCATGGTCAAGTAGAGTGGAAATTGCTTCAGATTCAGCAAGAGGCCTTGAATACATTCATGAACACACTGTGCCTATGTATATCCACCGTGATGTAAAATCAGCCAATATATTGATAGACAAAAACTTACGTGGAAAGGTAGCTTTGTGACAAATCTTAATGATTTGTGCTCCAATTTCTCATTTTCTTCTTTAATTATTAATCAAACAATACATGGTTTTTAAATTCAGGTTGCAGATTTTGGCTTGACCAAACTTCTTGAAGTTGGAAACTCCACACTTCACACTCGTCTTGTAGGAACATTTGGATACATGCCACCAGAGTATGCTTTGTATTAAATTTCAAGAAGTTTCTTATTGTAGAAAACAAGCCTCTTTACTTTTGAATTTGTATGTGATCCACACATTTTGGTTTATTATTTAACTGATTTATTTCCAGATATGCTCAATATGGTGATGTCTCTCCAAAAATAGATGTTTATGCTTTTGGAGTTGTTCTTTTTGAACTTATTTCTGCAAAGAATGCTGTTCTGAAGACAGGTGAATTTGTTGCTGAATCAAGGGGTCTTGTACAATTGGTAGGTTTAGATACCCCTTTTGTCTAACTCAACAATATTTATTAAGCAAACACTAAATTCGTATTATTTTTATAGTCAAATACTGGTATGTTAGTGGTTATTTATATTTCAGATTTAGTCAACATAATGTATTATTCACTTAAACTAGAACAAAAGTTACCCTTGATTTACTTTTTACTGCAGTTTGATGAAGCACTTAACCAGATTGATCCTTTAGAAAGTCTTCGCAAACTGGTGGATCCTAGACTTAGAGAAGACTATCCAATTGATTCTGTTCTAAAGGTGGGAAGCATTTCCTTTGGCAAATTTTTTTTTCCTCTCTTTTCAATATGTGTTATATACAAAAAAAAAAAAAAAAAAACTTGTTTATATGGTATAGCTTTTCAAATCAATATATGTAAAAGGTGTTAATAAAATGAGTGTATAGTTACTAAACTAAATTTGTTTTGCATTAGCTAGATTTTGTAATTGGACATAATAACTTAAGATGGTGAATGTTTGAATTGTAGATGGCAGAACTTGGGAGAGAATGTACAAAAGACAATCCACTACTACGACCAAGTATGAGATCTATAGTTGTTTCTCTTATGTCACTCTTATCACCTAATGAAGATTGTGATGATGACACTTCTGATGAAAATCAAACTATCATAAATCTCTTGTCAGTGAGATGAAGGTTTTCAGTGCCAAATTGAGTAATGTTTCTTAACTTTTAGAAGCATACAACAAAAGGTTTGTACTTTTGGTCAAAACAAACAAGCAAAAGGTTTGTACTTTGTACATGATAAAACATAAAACATACTGTATATTGCAGCTGGGAAGTTTTTACCTTGTGTTATTGTTTCAATTTGTATTTCCTAAAACGGTTAAAAATCTTTGGTCCTCTTGTAATTATTTTTAGTGAAGTTGTAAACACTAAAGTACACACTTTATATAATTAAATATTTATTATATAAAGTTATCACCACAATAATCTGTCAAAAAATAATTAACACGGTGTCATATAAGTGCATATCAGAACCTCCATATGGTAAAAAATTGCTAGGACATTTGATAGTTTAAAATTTAAATCCGTAAGTAACTACTTTTCAACACTTATTGTTTGATTCTTTGAAACAAAAAAAAAAAAATTAACTTAATGTTCAAGTTTTATTTTTTCTATTCCTTCCAAAATATTGTCTCATTTTTGAAAAAAAAAAGTTTCGCATTTTGTTACAAGTTCAATATTAACTTGAGAAGTTGTTCATTTGCTTTCGGGAATTTCATTTTACAATCCTCTTAGTGCCTTGTTTGGTACTGCGTTTACAAAACGGAGTTTGATGGAAATCATGACAAAAAACCACGTTAGCGTAAAAGCAGTATTTGGAGCTTCTAAAAATCACAGCAAAAATGCATCGGAAAACATGCAAACGTGCTTTTGTGTGTCGCAAACGGAAAACCAATCGTGTACTTAGCATTCTAGTTTCGTATTTCACATTGGTTTCATGCAGTCAATGAGATACACACACGCACACTTCTTCAATCCCCTATATATAATAATTCAATTAAATGGCTGGCGGTGACAGGCTTAGACATTCTTTTCTTCATACAGACCAGAAGAATAGGGGTACTGCAACAAGAAATTTGGAAGTAAGGAATTGATGATATATAAAAATGTACAATACATTTCTTTACATTAACTTATTTAATTTTGGTAAAAAGAAGATTCCAATTAGACATTGATAGTCTAACAACTTATGATGTGAATATTTTATTTTTGCTTTCAAATGTACATAAGATAAGATTCTAAATATATACATCTTAGCCTATCTAGCTAGTATACATATATGATGACTAATTAATCTATCAAGCATTAGGCAAATACATAGAACTAGAAATGAATTGGGTGGATCAAATCAATAACGAGATAAAGAGCAATGGTAGTCCTTCAACATCTGATGAGATGGAACTATGGAAAAAACATTCAATTTACAAAATACCTTCAAGAGTAACTACACTAAACAAAAAAGCCTACAAACCACAAGCAATTTCATTTGGTCCTTATCATTATGGGGAGGAACATTTGATGGCTATGGAAGAACACAAGCATAGAGCTCTTATTCATTTCTTAAAGAGGTGTGAAAAGCCCATTGAGTTGTTATTTCAAAAAATTGATCAAGTGGTCCTAGAGTTGAGAGATTCGTACAAGCCACTTGATCCAATTTGGATATTGGATTCACCAAAGTTTGTTCAAATGATGATTCTTGATGGTTGTTTTATTTTGGAGATTTTGAAAGCTAATGATTGTGTTTTGGATGATTATGCTGAGAATGATCCTGTCTTTGGCGAACATGGGAAATTTTATGTTCTGCCGTATATTAAGCGCGACATGCTTATGCTTGAGAATCAAATCCCTATGTTGGTTCTTCGTACATTGATTCAAGTTGAAACCGGCATGGAGCAGGTAACTTATGACCAATTTCGAATATGTAGAATTTCGAACTTAACTTAAACTATAAGCAATGTGAATAAAATGTTCAACTATATATGCCGACTTCAATTGGTATTAAATTTCTTATGTATGTTCTAGATTCGATTCCACATCGGCAAAATGTTTGAAAACTTTACAATGCAAAAAATAAAATGTTCTTTTCTTTCACATTTTTATACACATGCAATCACTTAATTCAGCAAATTTGTGCTTGTCGATGTTTATAGCTATGGATAAGTGTTTATTGATGATTTTAAATTAAGCTGCAATATGAAACATTACAGGAAGACGACCATGAGTTGTTGAATGAGAAAATTGTTAAGTTATTGAACCCAAGCATGCCTTTAATTCAAAGCTTGGGAAAATGCATGCACATATTGGACGTGTTCAGAAAAAGCCTAATTCAAGAAGGACCAAGCCACCCAACACGCATGCCCAAAGCAACAAAAAGAAATTGGTTAACTTTAGAGGCAGGAGAAGAGATTATTCGATCTGCAGTAGAGCTTCACGAGGCAGGAATCCGGTTCAAGATAAGCAAAACATGGAGCCTAAAAGATGTTTCATTTGATCGAGGTGTTCTTAGGCTCCCAACTTTGGTGATTGACGACACCACAGAATACATGCTCCTTAATCTCATTGCACTCGAGCGTCTCCATGTTGGAGCAGGTAATCCGTCCCAACAAATATGTAGGCCTAAAACTAAATTTGAAGTGAGACATTTGAAAGCATAATCACAAAAATATAGACTTATTAGTTTTTACAACACTAAACAATATAAGAATAGATATTAAATAGATTTACATCTTTGATAATTTTATTTATAAAATCAATTAGTCGCAAAAGTAGCGCGTAAAATTAATACTATGAGAACTAAATTTGAGGGCTAAAACAATTGGTTTGTTATGTAGGTAACGAGGTAACATCATTTATATTCTTTATGGACACAATCATCGACAGTAACATGGACGTTGCACTTCTTAACCGAAGTGGGATCATAATCAATGCTCTTGGAAGCGATAAAGTTGTTTCCAAATTGTTTAACTCGTTGTCTAAAGACATAACTGTCGATCGTCATGGAGTACTTGATGTAGTGAGGATGAGTATGAGTGATTATTGCAAGAAACCGTGGAAAAGATGGCGTGCTAATCTCATTCAAACATATTTTAGGAACCCTTGGGCTATTGTGTCTCTTGTTGCTGCCATTTTCCTTTTTGCCCTAACTATTGTTCAAACTGTATACTCAGTTAAACAATATTATCAAAGTCCAAGCCCTATTTTACCGGTTACTCCAAGGCCTCCCCGTCTTCCATAATCATTAATCGACCTACCTAGTTCTTTCCTTTCTCCTTTGATTTTTATATTTGTGTAATGTGTTTACATTTTTAAAAAATTATGAATTTCATGTTTGATTTGTGTGAGTTTATATGAATTCTTTGTTCTCAATAATTATTTTGATTGGCAATGACTATTATGCATTTTCTTTAAACTTGCTTTTTTATTTAGAAAATTCAAAAGGATTATGTGATTGTATAAATGTGAGACTATACAACTAAGGACCCGTTTGTTTTGCTTGAGGTTGAGGGTGCAAAGATATTATGAAGGCATCATAATTATTTTGCTTGAGGTTGAGGGCATGGAAAGGAGCAGCTTTTGCTAAACTTAGAGAGGAGGGAAACATGAATAAACGAAATAATATAGGATTTAATAAACTCATACCAGCAAGCAAGATGCAATTTTTTTTTTTAGTCTTACACGTAAAAAATTCACGATTAAGCATACTTGACTTTGACCATTTATGGGACGTGTGACCTCATGAAATTTTTCTAGAAATCATTTGATTAAGAACAATGAAAAGAACTTATTCGGTTTGAGGGGCATTTATAATTCCTACAAAGCACTAAGACGCATAATAAAGGAGTAACTCTTTCTAGCAAAAGAGCATATGAACGATCTAAATACAAAATGAACGAGATTTATTCAAATCAAGACTGTAGGTACGTGAATGTACAATTAAGAGTGACAAACAATGTCACAGTTATCAGGTCCGACATCATAGTTATGGTTTGAACCTCAACACTTCCACTTATATATGTGAATTTATAATTGCTTTCTCATTTCGTCTATCTATAGAAGAAGAAAAAAATGATTTGAAAACATTAATTCGTATAGCTCATACAAAAATTACATGGGAGCTGAGCTCATGCTGTAATAGTAGTATTGTCACTCTTGCTTGACTTAATCACCTATAAAACGAGTCATTGTGTAAAATACAGGGACATTGTGATATGAGAGGTTGGGATTCAAATTTTAAATATTACATTTCTTCACCTTAATAATGAATTTTAATCACTAAATTACTTAGAAAAAAAGTAAGTTAAAAAAATTCATATTGATTCGTAGAAAATTATAGATCAAATCGTCAAAATATTACACTCTCCTCCTTATTTATTTATTTATTTTTCCGTGTAGTGACTATTATATTTATGAGTTTTGCTAGAAGCCACTCATGAAAGTGTTTTTTAGCAACTCACACCTCAATGTGTGATTTTCATTTTTTAGTTATAATTTTGCTAAAAGACACTTTCATAGAAATTAGTTGGTGTCTTTTAACAAATGTTTATAGAATAACTTATTAAAAGACACTTTCCTAAAATATGTCTTCTAGCAAAACTCTATAGTTTATACCTTCACAAAACTAAACAGTTTTTTTTAGGGAAAATAAACTATACAGTTTATTGATAATGGGTAGAAATTAACGTCATTAGTCATCATTATAAATATGGTCCAATACATACTTTTTAAATGGTTTACCTTAAAATTTTATTCTTCAAAACTCAACATTCGAATTATATGAAATCCGGATCAAATGAAGATATTTTTTAAATTTAAAAATAATGTGGAATGAGAAAGAAAAAACAGTTGTAGGGATATGAGAAATATTTTTTTTAGATAGATGAAATAATTCATTCACTATAAGCTCACACATAAATTGAGGTGCCGTAGTTGAAACCCTCATCATATGACCTTCAATCTAATAATTTTGATATTTTTACCGATTGAGTTTTATCTTGTTGACGTCTTTCTTTTAATTTTGTTGAAAAGAAAAGCCGTTCATTATTCACGAATTAAAATTCAAATGAACTTTTATTTATTGAGAGTTACTTTTATCCTTTACTCATTTCTTAAAAGTCACACCCTTTCCGTTTAGAAACTCATAAAATAATTTATATTTTTTCTCCCATTTGAATAGGTTAGTTATGACAAAACGATATGTTTTCTCTATGATAAATTCAAACACCAATGTCAAAGTACTACCTCATATCTTAATTATAAGCAAAAATTTATTTTTTAAATTCATTTAAGAACAAATGTATTTGTTTTACAAGAGAGATCAAATACATTAGTTGTAGAATGACTTTAAAAATAAACTTTTGCTTCTAATTAAGATTGAAGGAAATACAACTCAATTGAAATTTACAAGAACAAGAATATTGGAGGAGAATCATATTTCAAACTTCAAATTCTTTATTTCTCCCCACCAAGAGTGTGTTAGTCTAACTACTAGTTTATTTAATTATAAAAAAAGGTCTTGCTCGCATTCTTTAATGATTTCTACTCCCTCCATCTCATAATTATTGTCTTTTTATCATTTTTTCTTTTTCTCAAAATAATTGTCACTTTACAATTTCATTGCAACATTTATTATTTTTTTCCCATTATTATACCCTTATTTATTGAATTTCATCCAACTTAACTATTCCACTACCAACAATTAATAAGGGTGTTTTAGTAAATACTATTAATTTTACTATTGAAATCAACAGAATTAATTATTTCTTTAATAATTTTGCATAAACCTTAAACGACTAAGATTGTAAGACGGAGGGAATAATTAAAAAACTATTCATTGAAAAAATCTACTATTTCAAATTTTTGATGTATTAAATACATAAATTTTTATAAAAAATTACTAATATAATGTCTTTCAAAAAATACCCTTAGAAATTGAGATACTCGTTTGCATTTCCCATAAAAAAAAACTCTCATATTCATCGGAGAAGAAGAATACAAAAGCGGGTTTTGATTTATTAAAAAAAAAAATCGGGTTTTGATGGAAACCCGCGTGGGTTGGTAGGAGTAGGACCCATAAGAAGGGCCCAGATCCTTCTAGAAAGGACAACAACTCAAACTCAAACTTGATTCATCCATTAATCACTTATTTCATTTCGTTAATCGCTTATTTCATTTCATTCGCACACAAATCAAAAACTCATTATATTTTCGTAACCAACACGAAGAACTCATCACAACAACACAATCACACAGAGAGAAAATGGATTTCGAACTGAGAAGAGCGAGAGAGAAGATAGAGAAAGAACAAAAAGAGCGCAAGGAAAAAGCAAGATTGAAACTCCAAAAGGAAAAGAAAGCGAAAGAAGAAGCTCGTATTCAAAGAGAAGCCATTGAAGCTGCTCAAAGATCTCGCCGTATTGATGCCGCTGAAGCTCAACTCAAGGTAACCTAATCAAATCCCTCTTTTAACTCTTTCGCTTTTAAATCATCAATCATCATCATTGGATGCTTGAAATGTTAGTAATTAGTTGTTAGATTATTTATTTTTCTTTGTTGAAATGAATCTCAAACAGTTATTAATTAATTTAACAATTACTTTTAGAATGAAAGGGGAAATATACCATGTATTATCAATGGATTGATGTCTTTATGAATTAGATATGAACTAGGTACTCCATCATCTCATAAATATAAGAGAAGAATCTTTTTTCCAGGTTTATTGGATACCTCTTAAGCGATGTATATGATCTATATTATAGACCAGATACGTTAATTATTCAATGAATCTGAAAAATGAATAATCTCAGTGGAAGCACGCACAAACACCAAAACATGTCATTACATTTAATTATCTCATTTTCTCGAATAATTAACAATGTAGTCCGTGTCCGGTGTCAGTTTGAGGGCTTAGCATTAGGTTTAGATAATGGATGATGGGTGTTTCTGTGTGAGGACTTGGCAGGAAGTTTTGTAATAAAATATACATGTACTGAGTGATGAGTTTAGGTTTTAGTATAGTCATTGCTTATTAGTTAATGTAATGTAGCAACTAAGTTCAATTACGTGGTTATCTAATTTTCATTTTCATTTTCTTTTGTCAAGTCATGCTCTAGTGAGATTATCTCACCGAACAAACTTGCCTTTCATGTCCTCAGTTTCCCCTTGTTGTGTATAGTGAATGTTAAAGAATCCATTTTTGTGTCTTCTTATTTGTTTAGACAACAAATTTGTTAATTTCATATTGTATCAAAATGTGCGTTATGGCATGAAATATGTTCATAATAGTTCTAATCATGGACAATCTGATATTGTACGTACTTGTCTATGCCCCGTACTTGGCATGATTGTCAAACTTTATGATAGTATTTTATTACAACAAGTATTTCATACAAAGGCATAGTCTGTTTGGTGTATGATGCAGCCCTTCAAGTTTCAAGAAATAGCCCTTTCTGGTTGAACACTACATTTCTTGTGCCTAGATGTAATTTTGTTGGAATATAGAGCAATTAACAAAGCATTGAACTCTTGACATGTTCGTCATTGAGTACAAATGTGAATTGAGCCTCATCCAAAATGACTAAGCTGCCTAGTATAGATCCTTGAATGGTTTCTTATATATAAGAATAAAACAATCAGTTGCAATTTTATAACCAGCTGGGCTATTGTATTTCTTTCTTTCTTTTTTCCCATTCTGTTACCTTTAATGATATTGAAATTTGAAATGTATAATTGTATTAGTTAATCTTTATTCCACTGCTGATTAAGATAAACTTGCCAATTTACAAATATCAATGATTATCTTACCTTTCAGTCTATGAATGCAATCACTTCTTTTTATGCCTAGGTTTTTAACATGACAATACTAAATGCATGATTCCTTTGTTTACCATGTTCAATTCAGGCTGACCAACAGATGCAAGAAAACCTAATTGTTGGGAGGGGAATTGTTTTTTATCGTTTACTGGAAGCTGTACCTTATCAAGGTAGTGGAGATAAGATCAAACTGCCTCCTTCTTGTTTTACAGACTTGTCCGATCATGGTGCGCTTGATAAGGGACCGATGTACTTTCAGTTATCGTTGACTCACAAGGAGGGCTCTTCAAGCACTCAAGATACTGACAAAGAGAAAATGGGAACAACCCATTCCGGAGTTTTAGAATTCACTGCTGATGAAGGTTCAGTGGGTCTTCCTCCTCATGTATGGAATAATTTGTTTTCTGAAGGTTGTATTATGGAATCTCCATTGATTGAAGTCCGCTATGTTTGGCTTCCGAAAGGGACTTACGCAAAACTTCAACCTGAAAGAGGAGGATTTTCTGATTTACCAAACCATAAGGCTATCCTCGAAACAAGTCTTCGGCAGCATGCTACACTTTCTCAAGGCGACATTTTCACAGTAAACTATGGAAAACTTGAACACAAATTAAGGGTGCTTGAGTTAAAACCTTCATCAAGTGTATCTGTGTTAGAAACAGATATCGAAGTTGACATAGTTGATCCTATTGATTTCTCAGAACAGACTGATCAACATGTTTTAATTCCAGCAGTATTTGGAACTCCACAGACTGGTACAGTAGATGAAGGAAAGTTTGTGTACTACAAATTTTCAATTGACAATGGCACCTGGGAGAGAATTTATAGTGGGAGTTCTATTATTGAGGTCAAATTAGAATCAGAGACAAATGAAGGTGACACTGATCTTTTCATTTCTAGACACCCTCTCATATTTCCTACACGACACCAGCATGAGTGGTCTTCTCATGATATTGGATCAAAGACTTTGATTCTCAGCTCTAAGGATAAAAACTTAGGTGCGGGGACTTACAGCATTGGTGTAAACGGATTTAAAGGATTGACCAAGTACAAACTATCAGTCTTGATCCAAGATAATTTCAACCAAAAACTGGGTCAGCAAGCATCTTCTTCCATGTCATCAATGGGGTTGGATACTGAACAATGTAGGAATTGCAAGCATTACATACCATCTAGGACTATTGCACTACATGAAGCTTACTGTAGCAGGCATAACGTTACCTGTCAGCATGAAGGTTGTGGAGTTGTTCTTAGACTTGAGGAGTCCAAAAATCACATTCACTGTGGCAGGTGTGGTCAAGCTTTCCAGCAGGCAGAATTGGAAAAGCATATGAAAGTTTTTCACGAGCCACTTCAGTGCCCTTGTGGGATAGTGCTTGAGAAAGAGAAAATGGTAAGTTGCCTCTCACACCCTTCTTGTCTAGTATAGTTTTTCTCTTCTATCGTTCTTTCATTGTTCTGCTTTCTACATTCATTTTTTTGTTGTTGTTCTTTTGGTCTGTTATGTCTATCCTAACTTATTTAGCTACTGGGATATGTTAGAATTTGGGGAACCAACGGCAAAAACCTATATCTTATTTGAATTCGATTATCAAACAATATTGAACAGGCTAGAAACAAGTATGAGAGTTTGCATTTGAAAGTATAGTGTGCTAATATTTATACTCAATTATTCCTTTTGTGAATTCTTTTCTCTATGTAAGCAATCTTAATGGGGCTGGAGTTAATTGGTTTTCTCCAAGGTTAGCTAAGAGGCCTGATAAACCGTCATCATAGTTGGCAGTCTACTGATGGAAGAAGAATTTAGAGTCTTTTCCAAGTCTACCACTATTCTTAAACATGAAGTTTTTATTTTGCTTTCCTTGCATCTATGATTTTTTTTTTACTGACCAACTCATGCCAACCATGATGGCATCTTAAACATGAAATAGCTTGTGAGCTGAACTCTGACATTTGGCTAATAATACTCCTGCATTCTCACATACATATATCCTCTTTTCTCAATTTTCTCTCAAAATCATGGGGATACGAGTTATCAATTTTTCTGCATACAATAAAACTCTGATGCACAGACGCGGCTGAGATCCGCCGTGTCGCCGTGTCCGGCGCGGTTCCGACACGGACGCGTGTACGACACGCGTATGATTCGCGTCAGACGCGGATCTAGCCGTATCCAACAACAACAAAAAAAACTTGCAGCGGACGCGACACCGCTCAGTTGAGTACGACACGGCCCATGACAGAAAATATATAAAAAAAAAACGAAAAAAAAGGAAGAGAACTAGGTTTCATGGCTGGGCTATCAATTTAGAAACTATAAAACCCAACTCACAAATCTCTAATCCTGTTTTCGCTGCTCACTGTACACCACCACACCTTTTCCGGCGCCGCCGTCTGCTTCCTTCCCGTCGTCTCTCCATGTTGTCGTCGTCTACTCCAGGTTTCTATCAATTTGCTTTCTTCTTTTCTTGTTTATAATTTCATGGGTTTTCACTTTTCACTTTGCTGCTGTGCTATCGTTATCGTTTTCGTTATCTGTTTGCAGCTTCATGTTTTGCTTAAATTTTGACCACCACACGTTTTGATAGAAAACTGTGTCTGAACTTTATGACCACAAGTTTTCCTGTATGAAGTATATAATAATAATAACACAAGTATGAACTTTTATCACATGGTGATGGTATATATTTTATAATATGTTCCCTTTACACAAGTCACAAGACCTGGTCAACACGTTTTGTCCTATATGATTTATATGTATCAAACTTTATGTCCTATGAGTTGGTCATGAAAGACTATTGTGGGCACACTAATAGTGTATGTGTTGGCTGAAAATTAAGTTTATCTTAGCACCACAACACGTTTTTTATATATGAGATAAACTTTATGTATTTTTTATAATTTATCTTTTAGAAATTTGAATTCATGTCCTATATATAGCCGTGTCCGTGTCCTACGTTTTTTTAGATTAGCCGTGTCCCGTGTCCGTTCATCATAGCAATAAAACAAATGTCGAAAGTTTAGGTATCTGAACCTTATGGAGATTGCAGTTCCTGCTGGTCAAAACCTATTGAATTAGAGACTTTGAGTAGATTAATATATCTTACATAAGCAAGTTCAACATTTCCGTTTATAAGAAAATATAAATATTAAGAGGCAGATGAAAATTTGAAATTTATTTTTATTTTCTAACCTAAGGAGTACAGAGGACCTAAAGAAATATAGTTGTCGATTGTTGTTTTATGATTTTCTAACCTAAGGTTTTTTATGATTTTTTTTATTTGTTCCTTTGTCTTTTATTTTTTGGTCTTTTGATTTATGAAGGTTTCATGATATTTGAGTGTTATATTTAATTTTATATTAAATATAAGTTTGTTTATACTTATAGTATTATTCATGTAATTTGTCCAAAAAATAATCAAATATCGGTCACACCGCTATACGCTATCCCACTTTTGGGGTCGGCCGCTACGCACCGCTGTCCGGGATTGTCTACCATGCTTACAAATGTGGTATAGCTATTATTGGATGTTTTCCAGTTATTGATGAGGAAAAACTCGATCTGGCAATCTGAATTCATATGAAAGATATTCAAACCATGGTTTTCATTATCATATGACATACTAGCCCTCTCTCGATTTGATACAAAATTGAACCCAATTGATAGGAACGCCCAGTGTATATCTATTTTGGACATGAATATCATCTAAAATCCCGATTCATTATAGATTTACTACGATGAATCATGATTAATTGTAATGAATCACTACCTAAACTAAGTGTTGGTGGCCACTTTTTTTGTCATATTTGCATAGGTAGCCAATTTTCTTGTCATTTGATTTTTTTTTCTTGAACAAGTTGTCATTTGATTTATGATTTGAATCTTGAATCATTTTCATGTTCGTATATGATATATTAGCTTTTAATTCTGCAATGTCGTTTGATTTTACTTCAAATGTTGTATTTGTATTGGTAATTATTTTATGATTCATAGTAAGATTCGAATTGATTTGAGAAATGTCTTACGAGTTACAACCTGAATCTCAATTTGACAATTAAGTTACAAACTATTAGAAATCTGATTATAAGAAAAAGGAATTTCAACTTTTTATTTTTAAATTTTGTAGGTGGAACATCAAGCATCAGTTTGCCCGTTGCGGCTAATTTCATGCCGATTTTGTGGTGATATGGTTCCAGCTGGAAGCTCTGCAATGGACGTCCGTGACAGATTAAGAGGATTGTCAGAGCACGAGAGTGTTTGTGGGTCAAGGACTGCGCCCTGTGATTCTTGTGGACGTTCAGTGATGTTGAAGGAGATGGATATACATCAGATTGCTGTTCATCAGAAAGGCTAAATTCTGATGTGCTCACAGCTCTTGCTTCTATTAAAAGTAACTTTGTTGTGAAGGATTACATCTGGGTAATCATATAGAACTTAAAAGAAAGATTGGGGAGATGAAACTTTTGTATGTATTGTCTACCATGGGTTAGCAGCCTACTGTGGCTGTATGACATTGTTGATCTTGTCATTCGATATGTGCGCCAAATTATGATTCTTTGTAGAAAATGTTTCTTTCATATCTTAAAGGAACCCCAGGCAAGTGCGTTTGGTGTGCAAATATTATAAGCAGGTTACCTGGTGAAGTAAATTCTATTCCTCAATTTCATTTCCTGTATTATTTCCAGTGTTCTAGTAAGCTGCATTGTGATGGTGTGCATTTGGTGAAAACTCATTCGTAGTTTTATACGTAATAGATTATGTAAAATCCACCACAAATGGTTTGATATCATAACAATAATAGTTGAGATCCTCTCATTTGTGTATTTTTGTCTTTTGAGAAACTAAGAGGATCTTTTTTTTTTAAGAAAGAAACTAAGAGGATGTTAACACACATATACATATGAGATTTGCCACCAAACATAATTTGAGCATCGTTTGCGTATAAAATAAAAGCAAAAGGCATAAAGTAAAACTGAAACCCTTACTGGTGTGGACAATGCACTGTCAATATAATCATAAACCATAATCAGTGATTCACCATAACTATCCATTTTTCTCTAATCAATTGAAGGATTTAACGGAGTATGATGTCACGGATTTGAAAGTCATTCACCAAAATTTTTAGGTGCTCAAATATTCATGATTTTCAGATTTTAAATATACATATCTTTCCTCAAAAAAAAATATACATGATATCTATATAAAAAAAACGGGGGTTAAAACATTCAAAATTATGAGAAATTGTGTTATGTTGATGATTATTGAATTGTTGCACCTCAGTTATATCTATTAAAAGTTAAAACCATCAATTAAACATATTTGACCATGTATTTAGTGCTCCCTCTTGGGTCACAAGTTGGCGTTACCCAACTCAGCAAACTGACAGGCTTGTCAAACAGTTATATAGACGTGATTGAGTTATTTTCTAAACGATGTGGGACATGAAAATGCAAAGACAATATGGTATAGTTTTGCTCCTAGGTGCTAGCTAACCTTGGTATAGATCAATTGCGCAAATTGGTTCCAATCTTTCTTTGTAATTGAAAATAAATCATGTATGCTAATTTCAACAAACCATTATCCACATTGAGAGTTTTTTTATTGTTCTTCTCTTATCATAAATTTGACAGCTAGTGCAGATAGAATAGTATTAAGTTTCACAGTGGAAATTTGATTTTAGTCATGCTCCATAGACAGACTCAATGCTGCACTATCTGTTCCACTTCCATCATCAATTGTAGAATTTAGTTTCATAAGGGAAGCCACAGCAGCTCTCATTCTTGGACGTTGTCTCGGATCTCGGCTTGTGCAAGCCTTGGCAATCTGTGCCATCTGCCAGTGGAAAACAGGTAAAGCTTGTCTGATGCTGAAATCAGAAACACAAATGTTTATGATTCACAAATAAATACCTTGCTAATGGAATCAATTGAATAGTTATTTCCTAGCCTTGGATCCACCAGCTTTCTTAGACCTTCAATAGGATCTCCCTCTTGATCAATAACTTCATCAAACTGACATACATACCCTCCTCACAAGTTACAAAAATATACCATAAGTAAGGTTATCAATAGAGAAGTAACAATCAATTACCAAAGCTACAAGGCTCTTGTATTCGTCAATAGATTCATTGGTCCTAATCTCAAGGCTCTTGAACTGGAACTCGGTTTTATCAATCTTGATCACAGCTGCTTTAGCAGAAATTAGTTCATAAAGAACAACTCCAAAAGCATATACATCTATCTTGCGAGAAATATGTCCGTATGCATTTCTGATCAAAAGTAAATGGTAGAATTAATCCAAGGAAGAGGACCAGCCTTTACTTTTCCATCTAGTGAGTTATTGCTAGTTGATTACAAGCAAGAATAATTTGAATTTATCATGGTAATACTGAGAATACTTGTTTGCCTGATGCATTTCAGAGAAAGAATCCTATATCCTATGACTAAGGCCTAAGATATCTATCAACTACGTAAAAAGATAAACAAAATTCATCATACTCGGGTGGCATGTAACCAAATGTGCCTGCCACATGATCAGTGTTATCTGTTGAACTTGCAACATCAGTCAGCTTTGTTAAACCAAAATCTGCAATCTGTAATAATAGGAATTATGTATGATCTAGCACAATTATATCAAGAAGGACAATATTAAAAACTAAGAAGCTTTCACAAAATTATTGGGGCATAGTACTATACAGTACCTTTGCAGTGAAGTTTTCATTTAATAAAATATTATCTGATTTAATGTCACGATGAATATATACAGGCACTGAATGATCGTGAATATACTCGAGGCCTCTCGCTACATCCAAAGCAATTTGTGCCCTGGTAGACCAGGGCATAGTTTCTCTCTCTGAAAATAGTTCATCCGATCCTTTGTTACTCAATTCATTGTATTCAGATTAATGAAACATCAATGAAAATAGATGCTCATAATGTGTTTATAATAATATCACCTGAATTATGTAGATATTGGCTTAAATTTCCATTGTCCATGTATTCGTACACAAGGAATAGAAACCCCTCAACACAATATCCAATCAAATGTACCTATATCAAATACATACTACTCATGTAAGTTTATAAAGCAATAATCACTTATATAATTTAAAAGGCCAAGACAAAACATGCTTTGATTATGTTTGGAAACTACCAGGTTGCAGTGATGAACACTTGTTAAGACTTTCAGTTCAGCCAGAAATTCTCTTGTTGCTTGCATCTTCATCTTCTTGGTTGCGGTTTTCTGTGTAATTGAAGACAACTTACTTAATAAGAGAACATATAATTCAAACACAGGCACATGGATGGTTACAAAAAGGAAAAGATATTCACTATACTATGCTTGTTTGAAAAATACGAGGTGAAGCTAATAGTACTAAGGTTACAAACCTTGCCTCTCAGCTCTCCATAGTAGACCTCTCCAAAACCACCATGACCAATTTTGCTAGCCAAACTGAAGTTATTTGTAGCATTGGCTAGTTCTTCGTACGAAAACTTTGGTGATTTCTCCACCACAATGAATTTTGATCCAGTATCACCAATGGTACCTTTATCAACTATGAGAGGTTTAAAATAGTTAAGCCGGATAATTGTTTCAAGTTCAATTCATGAATTTTGAAGGTAAGGGCGATGTAAGGAACTTGAGTATGAAAAATGTACATATACCATCTTTAGTTGAAGATGTCATAGAATCTTTTGCTGGAAATGTAGCATCAACTCTTTTCTTCTTTCGGAAGTATCTAACATAAATAAAAATTGCTAATAACAGAACCATGCATATTCCTCCGATAGCAATAGCTAAATTCCTAGCTAAATGACCTGCTTGTATATAGATAGAGATTCAATTCTCATATGCTAATAACAGAACCATGGATATTCTTCAATTTTCTGATAAGTTTGAAGACCAACCTGCTTTTCTGCAAGAGAGAAAAGGAAATAGAAATATTGATGGAACCAAACATAATTACAAAAATAAATATTCATTGTTTACGAACAATGACAATGAGGGGTAACAAAATAAAACTTACCTAGGGGGCATTGGAACATAAACTCCATTTTGATCTGCAAAAAAATAAAGGGTTAACCGGGCATGCCAGTCGATCCCAGCCCCAACAGAAAACTAGATCCATAACAAGCACAAAATTTCCACTATGTAGAACAAACAATGACATTAAATAAAAATAAAAAATGAAACCTTTGCCTGGAATATAAACAAGACCACTTCGTTGGCTGAAATTGACACCAGGGTTGTACCTCTGCAGCAACTCAGCATCCAGCTCGGTATCCTTTGCAATGGACTCCAAACTGTCCTCAGTTCTAAGAGTGTATGTGATGAACAAACCATAATCCTTGGAAACCTCTCTGTTCCCACAGGAACAGTTAACGGTAACATTAACCTTCACAAATTCAGGGATAGAGCTTGCTGCATAAACGTTGACTTTATTCATCCACTCCTCATCGGTCAAATTGCTAAAAGTCAACTCAGCAATGGAAGCATAGGTATCTCCTGGCTGAAGCTCGTACAGAAACGTGTGACCAAGAAACTCATCATTGATGCAATCACAAGGGAATGGAACATTCACTCTTTGAGAGGCTTGGACACTATCATAGGTTGGTATTGCGTCAGTGCTGTAGCTGATAACATCTTGAAGTTTTGAAACAACCTTGGATTGCATGATCTTAAAAATATATGTCAAGTTTGTACCTGTCCCTATATAAAAGGAAGCTAAAGCTAAGTCACAAGTTTTGCTACATTTTGATTCTGCCCTGAAGGATTGAGAGACAAGTAACAAGAATAAAAATGATAATTTAAATTTGATTGGTTTCATTGTGTCCCTATTACAGAATACAAAAGGGAGACAAAATAAAAATGATAATTTGAATTTGATAGGTGTTAGAAATACATGATATGGAAAATGAAAATGTGATTTTGAGAAAGTTGAAAATAATTATTGTTATGAAACAATAAATGAAAAATTGAAACATAAAACTATCAAGCTGAATGCAGTAGCAATCACAACTCTCATCACTCGAACACTCTATTTTCACTCTTGATCGACAATTTTATAACATATCACTCATGTATAGTTTCACATGGATATATCAATCTTATATATAGCTCAATACAAGTATACGTCAAGTAGGATGTAGGAAATGTACATGGTCGTACTATTCAAAAGATAGATGAGGTATGTATCCTTGTAAAAAGAGAGAAAAGTGATGTGTCCTTAACATATGAGTTAATGAATTAAAAATAAAAATATTGTGCTGTAATTAATGCATTTGAATTTAATTTTTTACTTTTGATTGATTAAATGCACAAAATTTAAGAGAATGTTTCTACTTTTGGATTTCTTAACATATGCCCTTAGGCTTTGTTTGCGAGTATGGAGGGGAATGGAAGGAAAGGCTTGGAAAAAAAAGGAAGGAGTAAGTGGAAAAAATAGAGAACATCGAAAGGAGGGGCTTTAGGGGGCTTTTTTTTTTTAAAAAAAAAATATATAAAATCCTCCTCATTTGGGAAACTAAAAAAATGTTTTGGAGGAGGGTTTTGGGGGTTTGGGAGTGTTTATATGAATTTTTCAAATTTAATATATGTTATTATAATATTTTTAAAATTAAAAATATATTAATCATAAACATTAATTTATCATTCTCTAAAAAAATACTCTTTCAAAGAATGTGAAAGATTTTTTAATTTTCCCCTATATTTTCCTCCCCCAAAGCCTTTCTCTCGCCTCCCCTCCAAACTCTCAAACAAAACCTTAGGGTATAAGTTAACATGACTTACGTAAGTATTAACTCATGAAGTAGGAAATGTTATAAAATCTTGTTTACAATATACTAGTATTTATTTGTAAGATAGATTAAATAGTCCTACTTTTATTTCTATCGAAAATTTACTCAATCATTTTTACGGGACATTGTAGAATTATTTTTTTTTTGTTAAAATATTAAAAACATTGTTAGAGTAATAAATTTATCTCAAATATGAGTGAATATTACTAAATTACCACATGTTATAAATATATTCAATGGTAAGTTTCATATTACAAAACAAATTGATAGTATTAATTAGGACATATTTGAAAAAGGACTATCTGTTTGAAAGATTGAAAAAAGATTAATAAATACATTTAAAAATTTGTAAATAATTTTATATTTAATGACAATTTTTTTAAGAGGTCCTGAAAAAAGGGACGGAAAGAGTATTTGTAGACACAAAAAGAATAGGTGTGAGTTTTTTTTTTCTTCTCGAAGGAAGCTGTTGAGTTCATTTTAAAATTAACTGGTACTCACTCCCTTGATCCCTTATTACAAGTTCTCCAATAAATTTGTTTATATAAAAAAGTTTGTTACTTTTCTATAATTGTCCATACAATTAATTAATGGTATTACAATTTACAAGAGAGAAAAACAAATTTACGTTTCCTAATTGTAAATTAAATAGAATAGATGATCAGATTATTCTGTCGGGGCTCTGGCCTTAGTTTGGTGAGAGAAACTTCACATTCTCTCTAAATCCTTTTTCTTCTTTATTCATATTTGTTTTGACCTAGAACCATCAATTTCATATATTTTTTTTTCTTTCCTTTCTTTCAATCTAAATAAGTGGTTTAAACATATATCAAATTTTATCTTGTGTCTTTTACATGATTTCGTCATCTGAGTGTGGCGTTGTGTTGTTCATCGTCTTGTGTAACGCTGTTTGATTTAGCGTTTTGTTGCGGTGTTTGTTTTCTTCCTATTGAAAGATCAACTTCAGTCAATTACATATTCAGCCAATGATTTCAACATAACATTGCATAGCCGAAAACATGAGTATTCTGGTCAATTCGATTTTATCATATTATTTCCAAGTATTTTATCGTTGTATGTTATTAACTTTGGATGTTGTGAGTTTGTTCGCATCTTCATCATTTACGTTTTTAGTATAAATTTGAATGAATGAATTAATGTCGTTTTTTTTGTAAAAAATTAAAATTAAATACTCTCTCGATTTGACCAATAAAAAAACTATCTCTTATCCTTGCCAAACCCCAGCTATCATCACTTTTTTACTTCTTGATCTACCCAAAATTGTTGATTTAGGGTCAACTTTGATCCGAAATCACTCCTTCAAATTGCTTCTCTTTTTTCTTTCAATTAAATAGCTGATTTTTTGTCGCATAGCTCAATTGGTAGGACAATGCATTATTATATGCAGGGGTCGGGGTTCGATCCTCGGACACCCCACTTATTCACCTTATAAGGTGAATTCTAGCCATTAGGCTACCTAAAAAAAAAAAAAAGCTGATTTTTTACATATTTTCAATTATCTTTTGTATGTTTTTGTGATTTCCTGAAATTTAACATTCCCCAAATTTATAACTTAGGAGACATGCATGGGATGAGACAATTTTAACATTCCCCAATTTCTTTTCTCTCTAAAAAATAATAGCAACTTTTCAAAATTATATTCTATCGACGGATGTTACCTTTAATCATTTTCTTTTTCCAAACTGTACGTTATCATCTTAACTCAAGGTTGGAAATTCTTTTAATTTATAATATCCAAATGTACATTTCTTAGTATTTATAAGGATGCCGGCCGGTTGTGTCATTTGTCGTCTTGGAAAGGGTATGCGTGGACTTTGACTCGATGTTAATAAAATAAAGAGGAGAAAAATGATAATTGAAAAGTATTTCATCCAGTCCTATTTATAAGAAAAAAAAATGATTTTTTAGATTCATTGTGTAATTAATGTATCTTGTCTAGAATATAGACCAAATACATCATTTATGCAATGAATCAAAAATCTAATGTTGTTATATAAAGGTGATATTCTCTATGCTTAATCAACAAAATGCTTCGCGTTAGCTAACCCAATAGTGTTTAGATGGGATGTTGTGAGTCTCTTCTAGTTTAACTATAGTCCTAGACTCGAGGGATTAATATCCGTTGTTCCACGTGCGGGCAATACCCATTTTACACAAAAAATAGATCAGCATTGACTTTAAGCTCATTTGGGTGAGTAATAAAATTCCGAAAGAGCGGGAAAATTTTGATAAAAAGAAAAGAAAAAAAATGAAAGAAGAATAATCTTTAAATCATGGAGGTTTATCGCTAGTGAAGGTTGACTTAATTGGTTAGAAAGAGATTCATCTGCATGGTCATTCAATTGCTGTCTTAACATTTGCTGAGTTTTGAAGGTTTATCATTTTATTTCTTTATAGATAGATAAATTAAGAGCATGCATAAGCAATATCATATAGGAAGAATATTCCATCTAAGGTTGGTCTTGGGAAAGCAACACAATAAAAATACTATAAAAGGTGAATTAGGACCAAGAGTTGCATCATTATGTTATACAAATGATTTGATTGTAAAATATGTTTCCAAAATAACAGTAGTAATAGTGTCTCCCAATCCCACCTTTCTTCAACAAAGTTGCAAATGGCTCTACTTGGAAGATGCTTAGACAAACTTTTCCTGTGAGTACATAAAATAAACAAATAAATAAATAAAAATATGTCTGAGTTTGAAAATAATATGAAAGGCACCATATTAAAGCTATTCATATGTTCTTGACAAATCAAAAACTAAAAAACCATTCATATATGTCTTAATAAACCATCAATTGTCCTTATATTTTTTAAATTAATATTTTCTGAGTAAAATCAAGTCTTAAATTTAAATTTTTTCACACAAACAAACAGTTTGTATAGAAAAAGAATATCTACATTTTTCATGTAACAACTACGTTGTCAGCCTAATTATATTGCCATGTAATTGACAAATGGAGCTATATATTTGTATTTCATGGTTTAAGTGATAAAACTTTTGACTCCAATATATAAAAGCAAGAGGTTTGTCAGACAGTTATATAGACTTGATTGAGTTATATTCTAAACGATGTCGGACATGAAAATGCAAAGACAATATGGTATAGTTTTGCTCCTAGGTGCTAGCTAACCTTGGTATAGATCAATTGGGCAAATTGGGAGTTTTTTAATTGTTCTTCTCTTATCATAAATTTGACAGCTAGTGCAGATAGAATAGTAATTTGATTTTAGTCATGCTCCATAGACAGACTCAATGCTGCACTATCTATCCCACTTCAATCATCAATTGTAGAATTTAGTTTCATAAGGGAAGTCACAACAGCTCTCATTCTCGGACGTAGTCTTGGATCTCAATTTGTGCAAGCCTTGGCAAGCTGTGCCATCTGCCAGTGGAAAAAAACAGATAAAGCTTGTCTGATGCTGAAATCAGGAACTCACAAATGTTTATGATTCATAAATAAAGACCTTGCTAATGGAATCAATTGAATAATTATTTCCTAGCCTTGAATCCACCAGCTTTCTTAGACCTTCAATAGGATCCCCCTCTTGATCAATAACTTCATCAAACTGACATACATACCCTTCTCATCAGTTACAAAAATATACCATAAATAAGGTTATCAATAGAGAAGTAACAATCAATTACCAAAGCTACAAGGCTCTTGTATTCGTCAGTAGATTCATTGGTCCTAATCTCAAGGCTCTTGAACTGGAACTCGGTTTTATCGATCTTGATCACAGCTGCTTTAGCAGAAATTAGTTCATAAAGAACAACTCCAAAAGCATATACATCTATCTTGCGAGAAATATGTCCGTATGCATTTCTGATCAAAAGTAAATGGTAGAATTAATCCAAGGAAGAGGACTAGCTTTTACTTTTCCATCTAATGAGTTATTGCTAGTTGATTACAAGTAAGAATAATTTGGATTTATCATGGTAATACTGAGAATACTTCTTTGCCGGACGCATTTCGGAGAAAGAATCCTGTATCCTATGACTAAGGCTTAAGATATCTATCAAATATATCAAAAGATAAACAAAATTCATCATACTCAGGTGGCATGTAACCAAATGTGCCTGCCACACGATCAGTGTTATCTGTTGAACTTGCAACATCAGTCAGCTTTGTTAAACCAAAATCTGCAATCTGTAATAATAGGAATTATGTATGATCTACCACAATTATCTCTAGAAGGACAATATTAAAAACTAAGAAGCTTTCACAAAATTATAGGGGCATAGTACAATACAGTACCTTTGCAGTGAAATTTTCATTTAATAAAATATTATCTGATTTAATGTCGCGATGGATATATACAGGCACTGAATGATCATGAATATACTCGAGGCCTCTCAATGCCCATGGTGGTGTCTCCAAAACCACCATGACCAATTTTGCTAGCCAAACTGAAGTTATCTGTAGCATTGGCTAGTTCTTCGTACGAAAACTCTGGTGATTTATCGACCACGATGAATTTTGATCCAGTATCACCAATGGTATCTTTATCAACTATGAGAGGTTTAACATAGTTAAGAAGGAGAATAGTTTCAAATTCAACTCATGAATACTAGACTAGAGTATCATCATATTTTGAAGGTAAGGGCGATGTAAGGAACTTGAATATGAAAAATGTACATATACCGTCTTTAGTTGAAGGTGTCTTAGAATCTTTTGCTGGCAATGTAGCCTCAACTCTTTTCTTCTTTCGGAAGTATCTAACATAAATACAAATTGCTAACAACAGAACCATGCATATTCCTCCAATAGATATTCCAGCAATAGCTAAATGACCTGCTTATATATAGATACAGATTCAATTCTGATATGCTTGTGAACATGCCAAAAATGATAGAGATTACACTCTGATAAGTTTGAACTTTGAAGGCCAAACCTGCTTTTCTGCAAGAGAAAAAGAAATAGAAATAATGATGGAACCAAACATAATTACAAAAGTTTATGAGCAATGACAATGAAGGGGAACACAATAAAACATACCTATAGGGTATTGGAACATAAACTCCATTCTGATCTGCAATCCATAACAAGGATTAAATACAGAAAAGTAACCGGGCAGGCGAGTCGAACCCAACCCCCATAGAAAACTAAATCCATAACAAGCACTAAATTTCCACTATGAAGACCAAACCAAACAATGACATTAAATTAAAAATTGAACCTTTCCCTGGAATAAAAACAAGACCACTTCCTTGGCTGAAATTCACACCAGGATTGTACCTCTGCAGCAACTCAGCCTTAACCTTGGTGTCCTTTGCAATAGACTCTAAAGTATCCTCACTTCTAAGTGGATATGTTATGAACAAACCATAATCCTTTGAAACCTCTCTATTCCCACAAGAACAATTAACAGTGACATTAACCTTCACAAATTCAGGAATATCTCTTAAAGGATAAACGTTGACTTTCTTCATCCACTCCTGATTGGTCAAATTGCTATAATTCAACTTAGCAATTGAAGCATAAGTATCTCTTGGCTGAAGCTCGTAGAGAAATGTGTGACCAAGAAACGCATCATTGATGCAATCACAAGGGAATGGAACATTCACTCTTGTATTGGATAGGACACTAGATCGGCTTGGTATCGTGTCAGTGTTGTAGCTGAAAATATCTAGAGCTTTTGTAACAACCTTTGATTGCATGATCTTTGAAATATATGTCAAGTTTATACCTCTCCCTAGAAAAAAGGAAGCTAAAGCTAAGTCACAAGTTTTGCTACATTTTGATTCTGCTTTGATGGATTGCGAGACAAGTAACAAGAATAAAAATGATAATATAAATTTGATGATTGCTTTCATTGTGTAGAGTACAATAGGAAGTGTATTTGGTCGTACTATTCAAAAGATAGACGAGGTAGTATTAACTCATGAAGCAGGAAATGTTATAAAATCTTGTTTACAATATACTACTATACTACTAGTATTTATTTAAAAGTATCAAGTAGTCCTGATTTTATGTCTATCAAAAAACTTAATCCCTTCATCATTTTTTATAGGACATTGTAACAAAAATCATGGGTATTAAGAATCTCTTTTGTTACATTATTAATAAAAAAAGTTGTTGGAGTAATAAATTTATCTTAAATGTAAATGGATGTTATTAATTACCATTTGTTATAAATATATTCAATGGTAATGTTTCATATTACAAGATAAATTGATAGTTTGTCAAAAAAAGAAAGATAAATTGATAGTATTAATTGGGGATATATTTGGAAAAAGACTAATAAACGTATCTAATAATTTGTAGATGATCTTATATTTAAGGACAATGTTTTTTAATAAGAAGTCCTACAAGAAGGGACAAATAGATTATTAGTTTAAAGAACTTTTTTTTTTGTGTTAACCCTAATAATTTAGAGTTAAGACGAAAAGTAAGTAACGTCTAACGAATAATATTTTCCAGCAAGAATAAAACTCAAATTCTATTTAAGTTTTCTTTCTTTACTCATCGACGTGGTTTTAGGCCGTTCTTTAGACCTATAATCACCCATATATATCTTCTTCTTCTTTATTTCCATTCTTTCAATCTAAATAAATGGTTTTAACATATATCAATTTTTTGTGTTTTTTCGTGATTTCATTGTCTAAGAATGGTGTTGTGTTGTTCGTCACCTTGTGCGACATTGTTCGATTTTGCGTCTTGTTGTACTGTTCGTTTGGTTCATATTGAAAGATCAACTTAATGCAATTACAGAATCAATGATTTGAGTGTCAACGTTACAAATTCAGAAGCATGGGTATTCTGGGCAATTAGATTTTTTTTCATATTACTTATAAGCATTTTACCGTTGTATGCTATTAATATGAGTGTTTTGAGTTTGTTCGCATATTCACTCTTTATGTTTTCAATTTTTTTTTTCATATACTTAGAATATTTTACTTTAATGACAAATGTTAATATGTTAATTATTATGTTAGTTTTTTTTTCCTTCTACTTGAACACATTTTAACTTGTCAACTCCTTTAATCTCTTGCTTAAAAAAAACTCCTTTAATCTCTTAATTGAAACCGTTGAACTACCCAACTCCTCTAAAGAAATATCATATTCAACATATTCATAAATGTTTTTAGATCGTAGTTTTTGCATTCTTCAACTTTTACTTAATGATAATTATGTTTTTTATTTTATCACTTATCTTTTTTTTATTAGAGAATTTTATCACTTATCTACTTATGTCTTTTTATACATACATATAATATAATTTTGTCCCCACAAATTAAATTTTTTGGATCCGTCACTACATACAAAAATATATTGTATAGGATATTTTATTTATATTTACAGAAAATACATTTTTAGAGGTACAAGAAATACTTCTTATTATGAAAATGTAAGATCCAAAAAAAAAAAGAAAAAAAAGACCAAAAAAACAA
>Ga0228711_1001069_pt1 | contig 38641 bp, 36 predicted proteins | sample MedpolnodulmetaG_2_FD_177996 | JGI IMG/M metagenome (GOLD analysis project Ga0228711, IMG submission 177996) | Root nodule microbial communities from Medicago polymorpha collected in Santa Monica, California, United States - brown nodules | ecosystem: Host-associated > Plants > Roots > Nodule...
AAAGGACCCTTTAGAGGATCGCCACGCAAGCGGTTCACCGCTTAGGCACGCACCCGTAGCTCAGCTGGATAGAGCACCAGACTACGAATCTGGGGGTCAGGAGTTCGAATCTCTTCGGGTGCGCCACTTACGAACAAAACTGGGAACTCCAGCCGGAGTTGCTCCCGCGCCCATCACGAGGCGCTCCAGAACAGTCCGCCTCCCGCAAATTCTCACCTCGTCATCATCGACTTCGACTTGATCGATGACCGAGCGCAGATACGCGCGACGGAATGCGATCTCGCCATCGAGCACGTTCGCCCGCATGATTTCCGTGAAGGCCGCGATCTTTTCTTCGGTGACCCGTAAGGCGGGAGACGATTCTTCGGCGGCCCGATCAAATGTGATCCTCGCGATGTCACGCTCGGTCTTTACGGCAGCGATGCGCTCTTTCAGCGTCGCGTCGGCTGGATCGGCAATGCCGGTCTCGATCGCCTGATAGAGACGGTTCAGGCGGCTTTCGGCATCCGCGAGCTTCGCCCGCAATGCTGCCATACGGCTTGAATGATCCTCCTCGCGGGCAGCCTGACGTTTCATCAAGCTTTCGAGAAGGGCTCGAATGCGTTCAGGTGTTAGAAGCTGGTCGGCGACGCGCTCCGTCACGGCCCGGTCGAGCCGATCCATGGGAACAGCCCGCCCTTTGCAGGCGGACTTTCCCTTCTGGGCAGCAGCGGCGCAGGCATAGTAGCGATACTTGCCATATTTTCCGGTGCGCAGGGTCATGCCGCCACCACAGGACGCGCAGGTCGCGATGCCGGTCAGAAGAATAGGGCCGGTCACGACACGAGGAGGCATCGCTCTTGGATTGCGCGCTCTCAATGCGGTCTGGACGGCGTCGAACGCGAGCGCGTCGATGATGGGATCGACCGCGACCGAAACGTGTTCTGCTTCGGGCTTTAGCGCCTTCGTCTTCCAGTCTGTCCGGTTGAAGCGATACTCGCCCTTGTAGGTTGGACTGGTGATGAGCTTGTGCAGGGGGCCGATGCCCCACCGAGCGCCAGCACGCGTGCGGTAGCCATGATCGTTGAGCCAGGTCGCGGCGGACTTCACGCCCATAGGGCCGGAGCGCCCATCACCTTCGCGCAGGAGCCTGAATATCAGGCGCACGACTTCCGCTTCGACAGGGTCAATGACGATGCGTTTTTTGGTTTTTGCGCCGCGCTGCTCCGCTGCGACGACAGCATAGCCGTAAGGAGCCTTCGCGCCGTTCCAGAAGCCCTGACGAGCGTTTTCCTGCATAGCGCGCAGCACGTGCTTCCCGTTCTCCTTCGACTGATATTCGTCGAAGAGCGCGAAGACCTGACGCACCATCACGCTCATGGGATCGTCACCCAAATCCTGCGTGATGCTGACCAAGCGGACGCCGACTTTGCGCAGCCGCCGGACATTGTGCTCAAGCGCAAAATGATCGCGGGCAAAGCGGCTGAACGAATGTACGAGTATGACGTCGAAGGGCCCGCCCCCCGCGGTTGCGAGATCGAGCATTCTTTGAAGCTCGGGCCGCCGATCATCCGTGCCACTCGCGCCGGGTTCAACGAACTCGGCGGACACGACCCAGTCCTTTGCCGCGCAGTAGGCGAGCGCCTGGCGGCGCTGGTCGGGAATCGAGAGGTCTGACTTCGCCTGCCGGTCTGTAGAGACGCGCAGGTAGAGAGCGACGCGGGTTCCCGCGCCGTCGCGCAAAGGCACAGGAGAAGAGCGGGGCATAGCGAAATTCCTGAACTTGGCCTTGATCAATACACTGCCGAGGTTTGTGGCGATTGCGAGTCTGAGCCCGTGTCATGCAATGCCTGCGAAGATGATTTTTGCGATGCCCGTTCCGAACGCATCAGTTCCGCGAGAGCGGGCATCAGGAAGGCTTCGATTGCGTCGAGTTCAGCGGGCTCCACAGCCAGGTCGCCCACAAAATCATCCACGACGCGCCAAGGGGTGGAGCGTTTGTCTTCCTTTGTCGCAATCTGACGGCACTTGCCCATGCGAGCAAAATGCCTGAACGAGCTTCAACTAGATTGGCCGCAAGCTGGTCAATGTGCGTCGCGGTTACGAACGTATGCAATTAAGCACTCGTAAATCCGGCAGATGAAACAATGGGGTATTGCACCTCAATTTATAAGGATCATTGCCATGGATATTCCGATCTATATTGGCCTCAGTGAAGCCCGAACCGAGCTCGCGAAGATTGGCGTCGAGCTTTCCGAACGGCAGATGAAACGTGCTACCGACATGGACGCGCAAGGCCGGAGAAAGCTTCCTTTCTTTGTCGATCCGATCACCGGCCATCTCAAAATCGAGAAAGGCTCGCTTGTCGCGGCATATCGTCGATTGCAGGTAAACGCGGAGAATAACTTGCAAGGCAAAGAGAAGTTGTGATTCTATAAACGCTTCACCCAAGATATTTTACATAGAGTTTTGTTTGTCAGACATAAGGAAGCGCACAGGGGCCAAAGGCACCACCTATCAGGTTCGATACCCCAGCAAGACCACCAAGTCAGGATACGCCTACGCGACTTTTGAGACCCGGAAAGAGGCCCTCGAATTTCGCGAGAACGGATCGGCTCGCACGATTGCCGCTCGCCGTTCCTCTGACATCCAGACGGTGGAGCAAGGCCTGACCAAGTGGCTGGACGTCTGCGAAAAGGAAGGCAGAGATGGCCGGGAGCCGGTGACCCAATACACCTTGGACAACTACACGTACCGCGCCTCGATCATTAAGAAATACGATTGGGACAAGGCGCTGGCCGATCTGACGAAGTCCGACATCATCGAGTTTCGATCATGGCTCTTGCAGCACTATAGCCGCGACGTGGCCCACAAGGTGCTGAAGTCCCTTCATTCTATGATCCTCGAAATGATCAGCCGGACTGTCCTTCAGCATGACGTGGCAGCTGGCGTCTCCGTGAGAGCCGAGTCGCGCTACGACGTGCCCGTCGCAATCCCGACAGAAAGGGAAATCAGCGCGCTACTGGCCGCCGCCGATCGGCTCGCGAATTCCAAAGATGAGCGTGTCAGGAAGCCCTGGCAAAAATATCGGCCCATGCTCTATCTCGCCGTGGACTCGGGTATGCGGCCACAAGAGTATCTCGCGCTCGCCCGCGCCAATGTGAGTGACACCGGTGTTGAAGTCGATCGCGCGCTCGATGGCGGCGGGGACGAGATCACGGTTACGAAGACCCGCGCGGGGCGTCGGTTCATCGATCTTAGCGCCGAGACGCTCGACATCGTTCAGCACTTTCTCAAGAACCATTCGGCCCCGAATGACTACGATCTCGTGTTTCCTTCTGAAAACGGAGGATGGCAAAGCGTTCGAAACTGGCGCAGGCGCGGTTTTAACCGCGCATGTGAAGAGGCAGGCCTGGTCGTCAAAGAGGAAGAAGATGGGGAGTTGATCGAAAGGCCAAAATACAAACCCTACGACCTGCGCCACTTTTATGCGTCGATGCTCATCGATCAGCGCATCAATCTGAAGCGCATCCAGAAGCTCATGGGCCACCGCAGCATTCAGACGACACTTGACGTCTACGGTCATTTGATTGAACGTGCCGATACTGCGCCGCAGCCTCGGACGAGTGTTCTCACCTCGATGCAGCGGACACCATGTGGCGATACTGTGGCGTAGGCGGACTAACTATCTGATACTCAAGCAGAATTTTCTGCCTGGGGGGCAAGGGGTCGCAGGTTCAAATCCTGTCGCCCCGACCAATTAAAAATCGATCACTTAGCTGGAATGTATGGAAAGAAACGGCCTCGAAAGGCCGTTCTCGCCACAAAATCTCGCTCCTCGCAAACCCGCAGAAATCCGCCATTCTCCGTTACGGTCTTTCTCAGCTTGTGGCGAGTTTGTGGCGAGTCTGCTTCTGAGCATCGCTTGCCGAATCGGAGCCTCGACGAGCATGTCCGCTCGAAGACGGGCGATTTACTTTTGGGCTTGGACGTTTTTCGAGCGATGGAATGGCGGCCCGACCTTCTCTGAATGCGGCCCTTGGGCATGGTTGGTAACGCGGACGGCGGTACGTCAACTTATATATTGACAATTCATGATGCTGCGTATACAAATATATTGACGAATTAGTGAGAAACGTCAACATATGAGTTTACAATGACCGTCAAACAGGCTGCCCGCCAGCAATATCAAGCAATCGTCGACCTCGCTCGATCCAAGGCCGAAGATGTCCGTGTACCGGCAGAAGGCTGGATCAGGACAGTTCGGAAGGCCCTCGGAATGTCGGGAGCCCAACTCGCGAAGCGAATGGGGCATACCCGCGCCCGCGTAGCTCAGGCCGAGAAGGCCGAGCTCGATGGCGGCGTTACACTGAAATCCATGCAGGCGGCAGCCGAGGCGATGGGATGCCGTTTCGTCTATGCCATCGTCCCGCCCGCTAGCGTCGAGAATGTAATCATGGAGCAGGCCAGGAAAAAGGCACTGGCGACCATCGGCGTCGCCAGCAAGCACATGGCGCTCGAAAACCAGACCGTCCAGGACAGCCGTACCCAGCAGGAGATCGCGCGTCTTGCGAACGAGCTGATCTATGAAATGCCTTCCGACTTCTGGGAGGATAAGTGACGATCGAACTCGAATATCCAGAAGGCGCGACGCCTCTCGACCCGAATGAAATCGGCGGCCTGAAATACAAGCACATCACGACGCAAGGCGAGCTCGACGAGTTGGAGCAGGCCAATATAGCGTCGGGGCTGCGTTGGCTTGCCCGGACGCGGCGCAAGGACATCCTGACCGATGATTTTGCGATAGAGCTCCATCGCCAGCTGTTCGGTGATGTCTGGAATTGGGCGGGCAGCTTTCGGAAGACAGGAAAAAACATTGGCGTCGATCCGATCCAGATCGGAGTTCAGCTGCGCGGCGTCATGGACGACGCGCAGTACTGGGCCGCGCACGGTACCTATCCTCCCGTCGAGGCAGCCGTGCGTCTTCACCACAAGCTTGTGTTCATTCATCCGTTTTCGAACGGCAATGGCCGTCATGCGCGCATTATGGCGGACGTCGTCCTCGGCAAGGTGTACGGAGCCGAGTCTATCGACTGGACGGCGGGCTCCGATCTTCAGAAAATGAACGATAGACGCTCGGCGTATATAGCGGCCCTCAAGGCCGCTGATGCCCATGACCTTGCGCCGTTGCTCGCCTTCGTCGGTCGCTAACAGCGAATATACCCGTTGCCATAGCAACGCTGGCACGTCGCCCACTTTTGCCGGTTGACGTATCGCGTGCCACCACATGTGCAGCAGAAGCTTCTCTGTGTGAACGTGCAGGCGTTGCAGGGCACTCTTTCGGACACCCAAACCTGGCCGCTCGTGCACTGATAGATGGGGCACTTCTTTACCGCATTCTGAATGAGCATTTCCGCCTCCCGTGTCTGATGTCGAGAAACTACTGGGAGCCCGCGCCACTGTCCTGGACACAAGCTGGTCAAAAGCGATGGGCGGCTCAGCCGCCCATCGCATACGATCGTAACCGCCACGGTCAGCGAGGCCGGAATTCCGGCCTCGCCAGCGCCTTGCGGATATTGTGTAGATTGACGTGCGCGTTGCGCAGGCTGGCAGAGCCTTCCGGCAGGATCGGCAGCTCGCTCGCGATCTGATGCAGCAGCAGGGACAGCTCGGATTTCGTGCAGCAGGCGAGTTCATATTGCGACAGGATTCTCATTGTTTCCTCCGTGGTCTTCCGGCCGCGACCGCCGCGGCCTTCTTGCGGCCAGGAGGAGCTCCGACAGGGCACGGCTGCATCGCTTGCGACCGCAACGGAGAGGAGGAGTGAGCGCGAGCTCACTTGCGGCTATGGGTGCCCGCAGGTGCTTTGATGGACGTCAAGGAAAAGGCCGAGCGGTTCGCGGACGGCTGAGGAAATGATGAGGAGCCTTCGATGAACTCGCGTGGTGCAGTTACGAAAGCTGAGATGCTCGCTTTGGCCATGGGACAATCGCTCGCTGCACGTAAATGAGCGTATCGCTGCGCTGCCGACAGGCTATGATCCCAGCATGGACTCGCAACGCGCCGCCGATCTTCAGAGGTTTTATTCCGCAATCGACAGACTTCAGAAACGTCTTGGCGGCGCGAGAACGCTTGGCGGTTCGTCGGGCAGGCTCTCCTGGCCGCAGCGTGGCGTTTATTTCTTCATGGAAGATGGTGAGACCAGGTCGGATACTGGCGGCGGCGCGCGGATCGTCCGCGTCGGGACGCATGCGCTCAAATCCGAATCCGGCACGCGGCTGTGGACGCGCCTCTCGCAGCATCGAGGCCGCGCGCGAAGCGGTGGCGGCAATCATCGCGGATCGATCTTCCGGCTGATCGTGGGAGCGGCGCTCAAGGAGCGCGACGGGATTGTCTGCGATAGCTGGGATGTCGGGAATTCCGCGAGCGCGCAGATACGTGCGGGCGAAGTCGCGCTGGAGAGCGAAGTCAGCCGGTTCATCGGCGCGATGCCGTTCGTGTGGATCGAGGCGGGCGACGAGCCTGGCCCAGGCAGCACGCGCGGCTACATCGAGCGCAATGCGATTGCACTTCTCAGCAACTACGGGAAGGAGCCGATCGACGCTCCGTCCGCCACGTGGCTCGGGCGATATTGCGATAGGGAGAAGGTCAAGAAATCGGGGCTGTGGAATTCGAACCATGTCGACGAGACCTACGATCCGAAGTTCCTAGACTGTCTTGACGAGCACGTGCTCGCGATGGAGCAGATAGCATGATCGTCGTTATCCAATGTGCGGCTCGGAAGAGGCCGGATGCAGGGTATTTCACGGAGACCTGGGGACGAGTCTTCTTCGTAGCGCAGCCTGACCAGGCGTCCGCTCTGGGCGGCGCGGTGTATCGGCGGCCCGACGATTTGGCAGAACCTGGCAGGACATGGCGAGACGAGCTTATTGCCTATAACAGTAACCCTGACGGCAACCCGCGTCGCCTCCTCCCTGCGTACGAGCTCTATCTGAATGAGGCCTACCGAAAGCTCGCGGAGAAGGTGGGGCTGGATAAGCTCTTCATCCTGTCGGCTGGTTGGGGCCTGATCTCAGCAACCTTTCTCACACCACCCTACGACATCACCTTCTCGGCGCAAGCAGAGTCCTACAAGCGCAGGAGAATGGGCGACCGCTATCGGGATTTCTCGATGCTGCCGCCAGGCACGCAGGAGCCGATCCTGTTCTTCGGCGGCAAGGATTACCTGCCCCTCTTTAACCGCCTCACCAGCGGCGTGCAGGGTGAGCGCATCGTGTTCTTCAATTCAATGCATGCGCCGCAGATCGATGGGGGACGCGCTATCAGGTTTAAAACAACGACACGCACCAACTGGCATTACGAATGCGTCGACGCGTTTTTGTCGGGGGCGCTCGAAAAGGAAATCGGCTGAGAGCGACCGCCCTCAGCCGATATCGATCCTTGGTCAATGCAGGGCAGGCTTCGCCTTTGCCGCGTCGAGTTCTTCCTGCCCGTAAGGTTTCGACTGCCACAAGGCAGACGAGACGTTCTTCCAGAAGGATTCCCATTCGGTGTCTTCCGCCGCCGCGAGGTGGAGCGAGATAATGACGTCCGCGACAAGCACATTGCCGGTTTCCCGGACGATGCAGCCCGCGACGCTCTCGGGTTCCTTGCAGCAGGTCATCTTGAACGCTTCACCCATCTGAATGATGGAGACCGTGCAGCAGTGCGCCTGCCACAGGGGCAGATGACAGACTTCGTGCAAGAAGCGCAGCAGCAGTACCACCTGTTCAAAACCGTCTTCGCGCTCGGGAAGGTAGGCTTCGAACGCCCTCCGGTCGATGCGGGCCTGAGCCCGTTCCTCGTCGGATAGATCCGTAAGATTGCCGCTCATCGCGCCGTAGCGCCTGACGGCTTTGACTTGAATATCCATGGTCATCGTCTGCTCCTTTCAATGGGAGCAAGATGACGTGTTTCCCACGAGAATTCCTGGCCACAAGCTGGTCAACAAGCCCGAGGCGCGGACCGAGAACGGCACCGGAGGGAGAAAGGTGGCGGTAAATCCCTTCCGGCGCGCCAGAGGGGCGCGGAACCGGCGCCCCGTGATATAGTGACGCCGCGATTGCCGCAGCGATGACTGACATAACGAAACCGATTTCAGGGGCGGACGATGCCTGACGTTGTGATTAATCTGGACGAGGGTCTGCACGCGAAGCTTTGCGCGCTGGCAGGCAAACACAATGAAACGCCTGACGAGGCGCTGGCGAAGATGGCCGCGACAGCCATCGACACTGCGCATTTCCTGCAGCTTACCGCGCCGAAGGATTACTTCGGGACACAGCATCCGGTCACGGACGAGGAGGCCGAAGCAGCGCTTGCCTTTGTGTTGGAGCGGCTGGCCAAGTCCAGGACAAAGCCACGGCAGGAGGCTTTGATCTACGGCCTCATGCTCGCGGCCACCGAGATCGCGGTGGAGGTCTGCGACGCGGCAGGTTATGGCGACGAGCCGCAGCATGGCTGGGGACTTGCGGGGGATATCTTCCATCGCGCCACCTCGAAACTGTACCGGAAACGGCGGCGGGACGGCATGGGATTGACGTGACCTGCGGGTTTCTCGAACCAAGCCACTACACACTGCTGTAACCAGGGCGCGTGTTCCTCCGCTTGCGTCCACCTTCGCTGAAGCTACGGCGGACTACAGCGCGGCCACCGGGCTCTAGGCTGCGCCCCGAGCCGCCCCAACGGCGTCTCGGCCCAGGCGGGTGACGATCCCTCGCGCATAGATTCACGGGCAGCCTGTGGCTGACTTCCAGCCTTTGTGAAGGGCTTCAGGGATGGCGCTGCCCTCCCTCCCTTCGGCACGCCTTCTTAGGCCAGGCAGGGCCGCGTCCGGCGCATGGCAAAAAAAGAGCCACGCGCCGTCCGGCAGCCCGGCCCGCCACGAACGCATACCCACCCAGACCCTCCCGCTCTCGGCGATGGCCAACCGGTTGCAGGCGCAACCGCTCTATCGAGCAGGAGGAAGAAATGCGAAGCGATGTTTACCAGCGAGTGACGGATCAGATTATTGCAGAGCTTGAGAAGGGCGTCAGGCCATGGCTGAAGCCTTGGAACGCGGAGCACGCGGCAGGCAGGATCACGCGTCCGCTGCGGAGCAATCTCGTCCCCTATCAGGGCATCAACGTCATCATGCTTTGGGCGGAAGCGGTGGAGAAGGGTTTTGCGGCTCCTATCTGGATGACCTTCAAGCAGGCTTTGGAATTAGACGCTCATGTGCGCAAAGGCGAGAAGGGAAGTCTTGTCGTTTTTGCGTCGAGCCTGACCCGCACCGAGACTGACGAGGCGACCGGCGAGGAGGAGGAGCGGAATATTCCTTTCATGAAGGGATACACAGTCTTCAACGTGGAGCAGATCGAAGGCCTGCCCACGCACTATTACGCGCCCGCGCAAGCGCGGCTCGATCCCGTGCAGCGCATCGAGAAGGCAGACGCGTTCTTTGCATCGACCGCCGCACAAATCCGGCATGGCGGGAACATGGCCTATTACAGCGCCACATCCGATCACGTTCAGATGCCACCCTTCGAAACATTCCGCGATGCCGAGAGCTATTACGCGACGCTCGCGCATGAGGTGACGCACTGGACGAAACACGGCACACGCCTTGACCGCGATTTCGGCAGGAAGCGTTTCGGCGATGAAGGTTACGCAATGGAGGAGCTTGTCGCCGAGCTCGGCGCGGCGTTCTTGTCAGCCGATCTCGATCTCACACCCGAGGTGAGAGAAGATCATGCGTCGTACATCGATCATTGGCTTAAGGTTCTGAAAGAGGATCGCCGCGCGATCTTCACCGCGGCTTCGCACGCGCAGCGCGCGGCGGATTTTCTGCATGGGCTGCAGGAGAGAAAATTGGAGGCCGCCTGACGGCGGCCTCCTCTCAAAAGAGTTTAGCCTCGCAATTCGGGAAAATACAACTTTATCGCGAGCTCAATTGAATTAAACGGTCGATTAATATACTATCCGCTGGCGTCGCAGTACTTCATCATTTTAACTTCATTATTACAGAGCCCAATTTGAAATATGTATTTCTCACTGCCACACTCTTATTTTGCCTTGGATCACTAGGTGCGGCAGCTACGACTGAAGCGGGAGCCAATAAGGTTGCCAGCACGAGAAATTTGAAGGCCTCCCGTCCTTTCGATTTCACCGCATATTGCGATCCCGACGAGATGAGATCAGTTCTTAAAAGCTTGTTTCCGCGCGGCACAACTCGCGAAGTGGTCGAGCAGAAACTTGTCAAAGAAGGCGGCGCTGCCATAGAATTGGACGACCGTCCGAGAAGTAACCCGAATATTTTACACTATATGCGTGACGTAAATTGCAACCCGGAGAATAGCTACTGGGGAGTCAATGTACTTTACGATAAGCATGGGGCGGTCTGGCAGATTTCGTTCACTGGCGGCTCGGACATTTTTCCTGGAGCTCCTCCGAACGACAAAAGCGATGCTGGCATCTTTAGACTTGAGGACTACGGCGATGCCGACGACCTGCTACTGACTCTCCGAACTCTTTTCCCTAAGGGTACTCCCCGTGCTGATGTCGAATTGGTTCTCCTAAACTGGAACCTCTCCCGCCGACTAATTGATCCTAGCGAACCCCTGATGGTGTTTTACAGACACGCCTATGACGCCCCCATCGTGAAGGCCGGTAAGCGTGGTTCGGAGGAGCGCGTCTGGAATGTTCGCGTAGATTATTTCAAAGACGACGACACTGTTTCGCAAATCGTACTCGACGGGTCAGCTGTCAAACGAGCGTTCACTGGAGACGAGGCCCGGGAATATTTCATTCATTTCAAAAAGAAACAAAAAACATTTGGAGATAAGCATTGACCAGCAAAATCTATATCGCGTCCAAGCCAATCCCGTTCACCAACCGCGAGCATCTCTATCTTGTCTACGATGCGGATGGTGATCCAACGACCACCGGTGATGAGCTAGTCATCAGAGGCGGTGCCGTCACCTCGGACGATATTTGGATTGAGAAGGCCGTGGCCATCGCCAGCTCGGCAGATCATTTCACGAGCGGTGAAGATTATATCACCCGTAATTTCACCGAGCTGGACGTATCCGGTATCGGCACTGCAGACGCCGTCTGGGCGACTATGCAGGCTACAGTTCAAACCTTGGGGACGCAGGACCCAGGCAATACATTGATCTACGATACCACGGTCGACTACCATCTACTTGGCCCGAATAGTAACTCGGTGGTAGCCACGATCCTATATCGATCCGGGTTCGATATCTCTGAGAATCTACCGCTCTTGAACGGTAGCAGCGGTGCGATGCCACTCGGGACATTCACTGGCTGGAACGGCCTTCTCGGCACGGACGGTAATGACAACTGGACTCTCGACCTATCCCAACCTGCAAACAGAATTGTTTTCGATCAGGGCGGCGACGACAACTACATCATCGACGTAAGCGCTCCCCGGCACGGCGCATTGACGATCGAGGAGATTTCCGAGTCTGGTAGCAACAACGTCCTCACGCTTCAGAATGTCGACCCCGGTGATGTGTCCGTCTTCGTGAGCCCCGATCACAAGGGCCTGTTTATCATGGCCGATGGCGAGCTTGTCGGATGGGTGCCGGGGCAGTTTGAGGGGATATACCCCCTTCTGGATCATGTCCACGTCGTTCCACCTGTCGGCTCGCCGGTAGATATCCCTGTGGACGACCCGACAAGTATCCCTATGTATTCCCCGGCCGCTCTTCCGACCGAACTGACGGGTGATATTCAACCCGCGTTTGCTAACGCGATCAACGCCGCCAGCCCGCTGGTTATCGATCTGTCCTCCGGCCACACAGGTGTCACACTAACGACCTGGAATGCCTCAACCACGGAAACCTTCTTCGATCTGAACGCCAACGGCTTCGCGGTGCAGACCGCATGGGTCAGCGGTGATACCGGATTTCTTGCTCGTGACCTCAACAGCAATGGCCTGATCGATTCCTCGGCAGAGCTGTTCGGCTCACCGACGGTGGACGGCTTCGCCAAATTGGCCGCGCTCGACTCCAACCACGATCTTCGCATCGACAATAACGATGACGCCTGGGGCGAACTCGTCGTCTGGACTGACACCAACGGGGATGCCGTTACGCAAAGCGGAGAGCTTCATTCGCTGGCTTCGCTGAACATAGCCAACATCGATCTCGCTGGCGTTGCGTCCTCGACTAGCACCATCTCGGGCAATCCGATCAGCCACACGAGCAAGGTCACATTCACGGGCGGCGCAACGGCCACCATTGCCGACGCATGGTTCATCCACGACAACACGAACTCGTACTACACGGGAGACTACACCCTCGATGCCGAGACGCTCTTCCTGCCCGGTTTGCGCGGCTATGGCACTCTGCCCGACCTCACCACCGCAATGAGCCAGGACTCCAGCCTGAAGGATTTGGTAGAGGAGTTGGCGGCAGCTTTTAGCCTAGCGGATATCGTCGATGCCAAGGCATCAATCACCGACATTCTGTACAAGTGGGCGGCGGTTGATGGGGTCGATCCCGACAGCCGCGGCGGGATTGTCGATGCACAGCATCTCGCATTTCTAGAGCACATGCTCGGAGCTGAATTCCGCCAGGGAGGAGAAACGCCAAATCCATACTGGCAAGCGTCGCAAATGCTTGAAGGGGCCTTCACCGACGCCTTTGAAATGTTCTCGGCTGCCCTTCTTTTTCAGGCAGGGGCCAACCAGCTCTTTGAATCATCCAGTGCATCCTACGACTTGATGAGCGGGACATTCACGGGCGACCTCGGCCTGTCAGAAGATGCCATAGCCGATCTCGCTGCGGTCGCTCCTCCGACCTCCACCGACGATTTTTGGCTAACCATCGTGTCGCTTCTCGATCACATCAAGGGATTGGACAACCTCACCGTGGACGAGGTGTCCTGGCTTGACGCCAGCATCACTGATTCCAACGCGCTTCTCGATTGGTCGGTGATCATTGAGCTCTATCAGGGTGCCCCGCCGAACACGATCAATGGCACCTCCAGCGGCGAGACAATCAACGGCACGTCCTACATTGACATCATCCATGGCTACCAAGGAAACGACACTGTCCACGGCGGCTACGGCGACGACAGCCTCTATGGTGAGGATGGCACAGATACGATCTATGGCGAGGATGGGGACGACCATCTCTACGGCGGAAGCGGAAACGACATACTCTATGGCGGTGATGGAAACGACATCATCGACGGGGAGTATGGAGACGATACGTTCTACGGAGGCAATGGCGGCAACTTCCTAAATTCGCAATACGGCAACGATACGTTCGTCTACGGGGGCGGCAACGACCTCATCAACGACACGGGCGGGACTGACTACATAACGCTTCCTTCAGGTATCGTACTTGGCGATCTAAGCTTTGCGCGCGTCTCAACGGACAATAGCACCATGTACTTCAACGACCTGCTCATCACCATCGACGGAGCAGGCACCATTCAAATCAAGAATGAGTTCGCCTCATACGGTCTCGGAAGCGGAAGTATCGAGACAATCGTATTCGCGGACTTATCGACACTCAACCTGACAACCATCGCGAACCCAACGGTCTTCTTGACTGAAGGAAACGACAGTTTCTCCAGTGGGACTCCGGGGGCCATGACCATCCATGGCGGCGACGGCAACGACTACCTGGAGAACTATCAAAGCGACCCGCACACGTTCGATGGCGGAAACGGCAACGACACTCTCCGGGGTGGATCAGGCAGCGATACCTATATTGCCAGCACCGGCTTTGACACAATTCAGGAGAATTCGGGATCAGACACGATCGTCGTGCCGATGGGGTTCACCCTGGACGACGTAACATTCTACCGCATCATCAATTCAAGTGGCCCCACTAACGACCTCGGAATATCAATCGTAGGTCTCGGTGAGATAAAGGTCGAAGGGCACTTTGGATGGACTCCCGTCGAGTCTATGCACTTCCTTCAGGACAGCAGCACAATTTCCCTCACCAATCTTTCGATGTTGACGGTTGGCACTGCGGGCAACGATAACTTGTATCCTCCCAGCTCGAACGTCGGCGCAAACGATATACTGGACGGGCGCGAAGGCGATGACTATGTCGCTGGAGGCGCGGGTAACGACACGTACATCTTCTCTGCGGGTCACGACAGAATCTACGACGACGGAGGGGACGATACGCTTAGGGTGCGTGACAGCTATACACCGGCCGATGTCGTCGACATATCATTCTATTATGCGCCATCAACAAACGATCACGGCGGTGTCTACCTCCTCGATAGCGATGGAAATTCCGTCATCATACAAAAACAGACGCAAGCAAGTAACTTCGGCGTCGAGCACATAGTATTTGGTAACGGCACTGTTTGGAATTTGAGCGAAATGGAGCTCAACTCCTACGGCACTTCCGGCGATGACGGATTCAATGGATATGACATCGGCGATGCGAGCAGCAACGACACGATGTACGGCTATGGTGGCAATGACACTCTGAATGCGGGCAACGGCAACGATCTTATCTTCGGAGGTGATGGGGATGATTATCTGTTGGGCGGCGCAGGCAACGATGTCATAGAGGGCGGTGCCGGTGATGACATCATGCTGGGCGATAGTGGGATCGACACCGTTGTGTATGCGAGCGCAACTGGCGGCGTGACGGTCAGCCTTGCAACAACAGCCACTCAGAATACTGGAGGGGCAGGGACTGACACACTCTATACGTTTGAGAACCTGATAGGGTCTGCCTACAACGATAGCCTTACAGGTGATGGCAACAGCAATATCATTGAGGGGGGTGCAGGCAACGATACCCTCGTTGGCGGATCGGGAACCGACACAGCCTCTTATGCGTCAGCTGGTTCTGGCGTAACCGTTAACCTTGCGACAGCGACGGCCCAGAACACTGGCGGCGCTGGCACCGATACAATCTCCGGGTTCGAAAACCTCACAGGCTCGGCATACGGCGACACTCTCACAGGCGATGCCATCGCCAACCTCATCAATAGCGGCGCAGGGAACGATACCGTTCAGGGCGCAGGTGGCGATGACACTCTTCTCGGTGGAGCAGGCACAGACACCGTCACCTACGCGGCGGAGGCTTCTGGCGTCACCGTCAGTCTCGCTGTTCGTACAGCGCAGGCGACGGGCGGCTCGGGGAATGACGTCGTTGTGGGCTTCGAAAACCTGACGGGATCGGCGCAGGCTGACACTCTCACCGGGAACGCGGGTGCCAACACCATCGATGGCGGAAACGGCAACGATACGATCGAAGGCGGTGCAGGAAACGACACCCTCACCGGCGGATCGGGAACGGACACGGTCACCTTCGCGAATGCATCCGCAGGCGTGACCGTCAGCCTCGCATCAGGATCGGCGCAGAATACAGTCGGTGCCGGGACGGACACGATCTCAGGCTTTGAAAACCTGACCGGCTCCGGGTTCGGCGATACCCTCACGGGCGACAGCACCGCGAACGTAATCGACGGTGGCGCTGGTAATGACGTTATCGAAGGTGGAGCGGGCAACGATACGCTGACTGGCGGTCTGGGCACCGACACCGTGACCTACGTCAACGCAGGTTCAGCTGTGACTGTCAATCTCGCTACGGCCACGGGGCAGAACACCGGGGGAGCCGGAACCGATACGATCTCGGGCTTCGAAAATCTCACCGGCTCGGCCTACAACGACACGCTCACTGGCGATGGCAACGCCAACGTGATCGAGGGCGGTGCAGGTAACGACACTATCAATGCCGCAGGCGGCACTGATACCCTGACCTACGTCAACGCGGGCTCAGCCGTCACGGTCAACCTCGCCACGGCAACGGCGCAGAACACCGGAGGTGCTGGCACCGATACGATCAGCAACTTCGAGAACCTGACTGGGTCTGCCTTCAACGACACGCTCACCGGCAATTCGAGCGCGAACGTCATCGAAGGCGGTGCCGGAAACGACACGCTGGATGGCGCAGGGGGTACGGACACTGTGACCTACGTCAATGCCGGAGCAGCCGTTACAGTCAACCTCGCGACAGCGACGGCGCAGAACACCGGGGGTGCCGGAACCGACACGCTCTCGAACTTCGAGAACCTGACCGGCTCTGCCTTCAACGATACGCTCACCGGTAACTCCAGTGCGAACGTTATCGAAGGCGGCGCCGGAAACGACACGCTGGATGGTGCAGGAGGCACAGACACAGTTGCCTACATCGCGGCGACGTATGGGGTTGTGGTCAATCTTGCAACAGCATCCGCCCAGAATACGGTGGGAGCTGGCACCGACACCTTGTCCAACTTCGAGAACCTCACCGGGTCTGACTTCGACGACGTCCTGACTGGAAACTCGTCCGCCAATACCATCGACGGCGGCCTTGGCAATGACGTTATCGAAGGCGGCGCTGGCAACGACACCCTCAAAGGCTCGGGCGGCACCGATACCCTGACCTACGTCAACGCGGGTTCAGCCGTCACGGTCAACCTCGCCACAGCGACGGGCCAGAACACTGTAGGAGCCGGAACCGATACGATCTCGGGCTTTGAGAACCTCACCGGTTCGGCCTTCAACGACACGCTGACGGGCGACGGCAATGCCAACGTCATCGAGGGGGGCGCTGGCAACGACACCATGGTTGGTGGTCTTGGCACCGATACGCTCTCCTACATCTCGGCGGGTGCTGGGATAACACTTTCTCTTGCTACCGCAACGGCTCAGAACACGGGCGGTGCGGGAACCGACACGGTTTCTGGCTTTGAGAACCTGACTGGTTCAGCCTTCAACGACACGCTGACCGGCGATGGCAATGCCAACGTCATCGAAGGCGGCGCTGGAAACGACACCTTGAATGGAGCTGGGGGCACAGACACAGTGACCTACATCAGCGCAGGTGCCGCGGTCACAGTCAGCCTTGCAACGGGTTCCGCACAGAACACCGGGGGCGCTGGCACCGACACCTTGTCCGGTTTCGAAAATCTGACGGGTTCCGGCTACCACGACACGCTGACCGGCGATGGCAACGCGAACATCATCGATGGCGGTGCCGGAAACGATCTGATCGACGGCGGCGCTGGAAACGACACGCTGACCGGCGGTCTGGGCACCGACACTCTCAGCTACGCGAGCGCAGCGTCAGCTGTGACCGTTAACCTTGCCACACTGACGGGCCAGAACACAGTTGGCGCGGGTACCGATACGATCTCGGGCTTCGAGAATCTACTCGGTTCTGCGTACGGCGATACCCTGACGGGCGATGGCAACGCAAACGTCATCGACGGCGGGGCTGGCAACGACACGATCAGCGGCGCGGGCGGCATAGACACGATAAGCTATGCGAGTGCTGGTTCGGCGGTGACTGTCGATCTCAGCAATGCGAGCGCTCAGAACACCGTGGGCGCAGGCACCGACACGCTGTCCAACTTCGAGAACCTGACTGGCTCCGCTTACGGCGATACCCTGACGGGCGATGGCAACTCCAACGTCATTGATGGCGGCGCGGGAGCGGATACCATTACAGGCGGCGCAGGTAACGACTTCCTGTACGGCGGCGATGGAGCCGACACGCTCTACGGCGGGCTCGGGCTCGACACGTTCGGCTTTGATCCGCTGACGGCCTTCAACGCCGTCGACACGATCAAGGATTTCAGCGCAACGTCGGGCGATGCGATTGACATCCATAGCCTGTTGACCGGTTACGATCCTCTTTCATCAGCCATCACCGACTTCGTGCAGATGACGGACAGTCACGGAAACACGGCGATTGCTGTTGACCGCGACGGAGCGGGAAGCACTTACAGCTTCACCCAGATCGCCACGATCGAAGGTGTTACCGGCCTAACGGACGAAGCAACTCTTCTTGCAGCAGGAAACCTGATTGCCGCTTAGAGAATGATCCCCGAATAGCTGACGAAGCCGATCCCTGTGAAGGGGGTCGGCTTTTTGCGGTCCCGTCGCGCTGGCGAAGACTTACAGTTGGGTTCTCATGCTTGCGGCTATGAGTTTCGCAGGCGTGTCACAGCTCCTTTGACCGCTAGAAGCCCTCGACTCTGACGCCATGACCTGACAGGGCGCGCTCTCGTTTCAATGCCATGCCCTTCGGGTTCTGAAAGGGTGTCCCCACCTTCCGTGCTGCGCGTGTGCAGGCGGGTGATGCCTCTCCCTTCAAAAGCTTTGATCCATTCGCTTTGCCGCCCCCGTCTTCGGTTTGGCGTGTCTCGAACATCTAGCAAAGGAGCAAAACATGACACGCAACGCAAACTACAAAAACAACCGCAAGGCCCGCGAAACCAAGTCACCCGCGTTCATCGCCTACCACGTGACGGAGAAAGCCGAAGACAAGTCCTTCTGGACTCGCATCGGTGCAGCCTGGGATCACGAAGACGGCAAAGGTTTTACCCTTCAGCTCGATCTGGTTCCCGTGTCCGGCGGACGCATCGTCCTCCGCACACCCACCGAGGCGACCGAGGAGAGAGGCGCGTAAGCGCCTCTTTCTACCTTCAGACGGCAGCCGTCAGAGCCCGTGCTCGTCGGCTGCCGCCTTGTACGAATAGATGGTGAGCTCGTTCGCACGATTGATGCGAACGGGCTCTCCGTTTTCATCGACAAGCGTAAGATAGATCGTTGCGAACTTCGCGCGATAGCCTTGCTCGTACTGACTGAGCTCACGCGACGCTTCGAGCAGCGCTTCCCGAAGCTCCTGCATCGTCAGGGGCGCATTGTCCCTGCCACGTACCTTAATTTTGAGCGATGTATTCTCTTCCTTGAAGGCACCTGATTTCCGGGTGCCTGGTTTGGAGCGTACGGCCATCCTTCCATTATGAAGGATGGCGCACGCGCGGTTACTTCCGTATGCGGGGCAGAAGACCCGCGAGGGGCGTTGCAGGCAGAGCCTTCGCCTGCGGAGCCTTCAAAGCCCTGGGGCTGGTCACAGCCTTCGTCGCAGGGGATGCGTCGATATCCACCAAAGTTCCAAGCTCTCCCTCATGGCCGCATCCAGGTTCGCATTTGTAGAGCCTGCGACCCGCTACCTCGCGTAGGGGCCGCCAGCGGCAGTTGATCTGACCGCATCCGCAGCGCACGAAGTCGCAGCTTGCGCAGTAGGGACAACGCCACCCCACAAACGAGAATGCGCCGATATCGAAATTGCGGTGAGTAGGCACAGAGCTCTTCGCACCGCCAATCGCGGCGGAGTCTCGCTTTTCGATCGTCGTGACGGTGAACTTTTCGTCAGGGCTCGCCCTTCCGAAAAGCACCTCGAAAGGTTCCGCCGTCTTCGCGCAGACGAAGCCGATCCTGAAGGTTTCGAGAGCGCCGGTCGCCTTGCGGAAGACGGCCATCTTGCGCTCGAAATCTGCGGTCGTTGTGAGTGCCCTCGCTTGTGCCTTCACAGGCACCGCGGAAGGGCGGAGTACAAGCCAGTTTTTCATCACTTCCATCCTTTGCGTGCTTTGATGATTTCGCGCGCCTCGTTGATCGCCGCGGCGGAGGCGTTGGGGCCAATGACGTCGGGGTGAACCGCCTTCATGAGTTCGTGGTAGCGAGCTTTGAGCTCGGCAACGGTGAACGCGCCTGTGGGAGCGAGACCGAGTGTTCGGCAGGCGAGCTCGAATTTGTCCACGGGTTCAGGTTCAGGATTGTCCTGTGCGCCTGAGTTGTCCGTGTCTGCGTGAGCATCCTCGTCGCGGGTGCCGGTTTCGAAGTGCCGCAGAAATTCTTCGTAGCTCGCATAGTCGCCGCGGACCTCTTCGTAGAGACGGCGCAGCTCGATCCGTTGCCGCCTGCGCTCAAGCGCGGGTGCGATGATGAAGTCATGCGCGAGCCGCATCGCGAGACGAGCGGGAGCGACGACAAGCTGAGCAGCCTTGACCGCCGCTGAGATCGAAAGCTCCACGGCCTTGGTCACGAGCCATTCCAGAAAGGTGACGCCAGCCCTTGCCACTAGCTCGGCTGCTGCGAAGAGGAGCGCAATGATGCGCCCCAGGATCAGAGCCGCTCCCACCATCACTCCGTACGAGGCGGCAGCGAAGAGCAGAAGGATCACGCCGCGCACGGCGATGTAGTCGGACGAGGGAAATCTCACATCGAGCCAGACCATGATTTGCATGGCGAAGCCAATGCCGATGAAGGCGACGACGAAATGCAGCCAGAAGCTCGCGGGCTGACTTCCCGTGTCGGAGTTCAATCTGATACCGGCCATGAATTCCTCCTAAGAACCGTAGCGAAGCATGAAGGTGACGGCGGGACAGGTTTGCTGGCCGCCAGGATCGTGGGCCTCGTAGTCGCGAGGCCCATGCGTCGTCAGGAAGGTGCAGAGGAGGCGGGAGCTCGCGCTGACCTTGGAAGGGCCGAGCGACACACCGACGCCAGCCAGATTGACGAGCCAGAAACAAAGAGCCGCCATGACGAGAGGCGAAGGGCTCGCGAGCCAGGCGCAGAAGCGCATCCCGAGACCGAGAAGCGTCCAGTAGGGCGTCCGGCTATCGAGCTGCGGCGTTCCCGACTGATAGGGGTTGCTGTTGAATTTTCCGCGCAGCAAAGGGCGCTGCCAGTAGGGCGTTTTGCGCAGGATCATGGGCTTCAGATTGTCGGCAAAGACGATCTGGAGTTTCTCACTGCTGTGCATGACTTCTTCGACCGTCGCGAGACGGCGCTGCGTCTCGGAGATCGTGTTGCCGCCAGGCGTGCGGGTCGTCACCTCGATGGTGCCGTCGCCGCACAGCTCGGAAATATACTGTGCGGTTTCGAGATCGCCCGCGCCGATGAATTGCTTCAGCCCCGCGTTTGAAATGAAGGTCTGCCAGTTCTGGCCATAGAGCTGCTTCAACTGCCCGAGATTCTGAATGACGGGCCAGAGCCAGACGCGGTACTTGCGCAGAGTCGCAAGCCCGCTTGCGATCCGGTCCATGCGCTTCAGCGCAGGGAACTCGTCCATCACGAACAGAACCCTGCCACGCGCGAGGGGCTGCTTTTGCAGAGTCCAGATCGCACAGGCGACGACGAGGCGGGCATAGGCCGCGTGGGTGTCGATGTATTGCAGAGGGATGACGACCGATACGGCGCAGCCTGGTAAAGCGGCTCCGTTTCGGTATCCCTTGAGCTCGGCAAGATCGATGTTCGAGCTCGCGAGAGCCCGCTGCATGACGGGGTCTTCGAGGAAGTTCGTGTCCTGCTTCATCGTCGAAAGGATCGCCGAGAATTCTTCGGGCGCTTGTCCCTCGCGCCGTTCCAGCTGCGTCGCCTCGCGCGCTATCGCGCCATCGGCGGCAGGGTTGCGCTTCATCGCATCGAGGAGTGCCGTCCACTCTTCGAGATTGGCCGCGATGTATTTGCGCAGGGTGAGAAGCGTCTGACGTTCGCGAGGCTCTTTCGTCATGATGTGCATGAGGAACGCGCGGATGCCGCTACGCGCCTCATCCTTGAAGAAGGCGGAGCTGTTGTTCTCCGTGCCCGTGCGGGTCACGATCATGTCGGCGATAAGCTCGGCATCGCTCGAAAACGTCTCGTTTCGAGGATCGAGGATTCCAAGGGGGTTGAAGCTCTGCGAAGGCAGCGCCCAGGGCTCTGCGGACAACATGTCCCAGGGATTGAGGCAGTGAAACGCGTAGCCCTTCTCGCGCCATGCGCGGGCGGCGATGGCGGTGTTCTCACCACCGGGATCGATCAGAAATATCCAGGGATGCTGGAGAAGATTGGGAACGATAGCGGACGTCCCCTTGCCGCTGCCCGTAGGGGCGACAGTCAGAACGTGACCAGAGCCGCGGTAATAGACGGGCAGAAGTCCCGTCCAGTCGCCGAGCTGAATTCCGCCCTTGCGGAACATGCCGCGGCGGCTCGCGACCCAGGGGGCAAGCCAGTCAGCAGAGCCGAATGTCGTGGGACGCTTTTGGAGCCGCCACGAGGCCAATGCGGCCCCCGCGACACCGGCGGCGATATATGCGATGGTGCTCGTATCCATGGCCCTAGGGTGACGCCGCGAAGAGAGAGCGTCTTGGCCAAGGACTGGTCAGACTATGAGCGAGACGACCACAGCCACGAAGAAGCGACCGCCACGAATGACCTTCGATACGGCGGCACGAGATCGGCTGCGGGCAAAGCTACTCGGTTACATGAAGGAGCACGCTATCGGCGTGCCGTCCCTTCAGGCGCGCATCGCTGAGGCCACCGACCGCTCTCCAGATTTGATCGTCCTCAAAACGCTCCAGAGATTTCTCGGCAATCAAGGTCGAACCCATGATGGGTTCCTCATTCCGTGTTTTCAGTTCGCGGAGTCGTTTCCCGCGCACGACGAGCTACAGGGCGTTGCTTCTGAAGTTGCGGGTTTCTTCGGTGCGATGGGGATGCCGGAGGGCGGCGGAGCGAAAGAGGCAACGCCGGACCGGCTCCTCGGAACATATGGCGTCATCGCGGGCGGCGAGGGATATTCCGGTGTGTGGGCCTCTCGGCCAGGCGACGAGTTTCAGACCGGCTCCCCTCACGGGCGATGCACGATCGAGCGCATACCTGGAACGTCCCTATGCAAAGTGCGAGAGCTCGCAGCCCCCGACCCGAAAGGCACGAAGACGAGGGAGGCCTTGGTCAGGAGGGTCTATGACGGGCTGCTTCTTTTCTTCGACCCTCTCGTCTTGATAGTTTTGCGGGACAGGCTGACACGCCTGCCTCGGGTCATGTGGCTCAGCGAAGACGACGACGGTAGAGTCGCGCTATATGGACATTTCATGCAGGCGCTTTTTGACGGAAAGCAGACCAACCGGATTCATCCGTACTCGGACATTCGCGCGGTCGAGTTTTATCCTTCCACCACCAACGAGTAATCGCTCATGGCCCAGGCATCCAAAAAAGCACGAGCGGGAGACGATGCCGGGACGGCGTGGATCGACGCGCAGTTTCTAGGTGCAGTCTATGTCGGGGATGCGAAGGAGGTTCAGCAGGCCATCAAGCAAGGTGCCGACATCGATGCTGTGCACGCTCAAACTGGCCTCAGCGCAATTCACATCGCAGTCGGTACGAACAACCTCGCGCTGACGCGCTATCTCATCGAGGAAGCGGGAGCCCGGTTAGGGCCGGATCGGTCTGGCAGATGGCCCACGGTCATCGCAGCCGAATGTGAAGTGGACGAAGCTCTCGCAGATTATGTGGTAGAGGCAGAAGCAAAACTCCTCGCTTCGTAAGTGTCCAGAATTTGACCAACGCGGTGATTCCTGATAATCTTTGAGGACTTAGCCGGACTGCGAGTGCTCTTGTATGCACGATGCAATCTTTAGCGGCTTGTAAATCTTCCCCGTTACAATCAGATCATAGGCGTTAGTGCGGATTACAAGATGTGCGCGGCGAGTCCGCGCAATCTTGACAAGGGGGCTTCTGAGCCGCCCCCGTTGCATCCCCCGCATGATCGGCGAACGTCAGGCATCTAGCCTTCGTATCGCCGAGTGCAGCGTTTCGTCGCTGCATCACGACCAATGAGGCGCGTCATTGGATGCGCGAGGAAGGCGGGCATGTCGCGGAGCGGGTCGGACACGAGGCAGCGTCAGTTGACGCTCTCTGCCCGGTTCAATGATGCCGAGGCTGACGCGATCAGGCTGATAGCCGATCGCTCGGGCACGAGCGTTGCTGACGTCATCCGCTCGGCTGCATTGAACATCCCTGTGACCCGTGCGACGCGCCGTCCTACGGTGAACCACCAGGCGGCGGCCCGTGTTCTCGGCGAGCTCGGGCGGATCGCGGAGACGTTGCGGGCAGCTGCAACCCTTGGCCGCATCGATCCCAAAGACCCGCACGTCGCAGCCGCGTTCCGTGATCTCGCCGAGATGCGCTCTGTGTGCTTTCAGGCCATGGGGCGCGAGCCATGATCCTGAAAGGCAACCAGCGTGCTGGCGGAGCTGATCTTGCCACCCACCTCATGAACGAGTTCGACAACGATCTTGTCGAGGTGGCCGAGATCAGGGGCACGGTCGCGCAGGACTTGCACGGAGCGTTCGGCGAGTACGAGGCCGTTGCCGCAGGGACGCGGTGCAAAGAGCCTCTCTACAGCCTCTCGATCAATCCGTCCGCCCCGATCTCCCGCGACCAGTACCGCGCCGCCATAGACCGCATCGAGCAGCGCCTCGGGCTCTCGGGCCAGGCTCGTGCTGTCGTGTTTCATGTCAAGCATGGGCGAGAGCACTGCCATGTCGTGTGGTCGAGAATCGACACCGCGAAAATGCGTGCGGTGCAGCTTTCTCACGACCGGCAGAAGCTGCGTGGGCTCTCGCAGGAGCTTGCCCATGAGTTCGGCCTGACCTTGCCTGACGGTCTTGCGCAGGATCGCGATGAGGATCGGCAGCGCAAGAAGGACGTCAGCCTTGCCGAGAAGGCTCAGGCCGAAGAGACGGGCATTACGCCCGAAGGGCGCCGCGCCGAGATCACCGATGCCTTCCGCAGGTCGGATAGTGCGGAGGCGTTCCGGGCAGCGCTGAAGGAAAAGGGTTACGTTCTCGCGCAGGGCGACAAGCGCTCATACGTTGTCGTCGACCGGTTCGGCAAGGTGCACAGCCTTGCCCGGCAGATCGACGGCATTAAGACCAAAGAGCTCAAAGAGAAGCTCACATCGATTCCCCCCGAACAGCTTCCTTCCGTTGACGAGGCGGCAGCTTCCATACGGCAGAAGGGCGCGGAGCGTAGGGAGCGCGTCGATGCACGCGTCTCCCGCCGTATGGTGGAGCTATCGAAGGAGCTTGCCGCAAGGCAAGAGACACGAAGGCGAAAGCTGGATTTGCGGAGGCAGGAAACGGCGACCGTCCATGCGGCGGAGCGCATGTCGCTTCATGCCGTTCACAAGTCAGAGGCCGGTGCGCCTTTCGCCCGTGCGGCAGGGGCGATATTCGCGCTGTTCGACAGGGTGCCTGGTCTGCGATCGGTCATTGCTCCCTTGCGGCGCAATCCCAAGATCAATCCCGCCGAGCGCCACCGCATCGAGCGGGAGGCGCTGGAGCGCCGTCACCAGCGTGAGCAGTTCCTTCTGGAACGGCGTGACAAGGCATTGCACCGGCTGGACACCCGCGAGCAGCGTTCGCTCGAAACCAAGATCAGGCGCGAGATCGAACTTGCCGAGGGCGTTCAGGTTGATGTCTCGCAGACGCGCCTGCATCAGGTAGAAGTGAACAAGCTCGATATCACGTTGCCCGCAGATGAGCGCGCGGCAGAGAGCAAGCACGACGCCAAGAGTGGCTGGAAGAAACGCCAGAACAAGCTGGGCGATGGGCAGACGGCCAACCGGCCTAAGGGCTATCGATACACACGGGAGGATCGATGAAACAAAAGCACGCTACGGCGCACACCGACCATGGAACGGTCTTGCGGCCCGATCAGGCAGCTCTCGTGTTCGACCGGGATGGAAGCATGTCTCTCATCCTGCCAAGTTTGCCGGACGACGCGGCGGTGCCATTCACTTGGGAACTGATGCTGGCCATTGCCAATCGCTGCGATGATCCCGAGTGGGTAGCAGCGACCATGGCAAATGAGCCAGGTCGCTCGCATTAGAATCCTTCAATCGGTAGGCGCGTCCCTTACGGGTCAGGCTCTAGGCACTCGCCCCGAGCCGCGGCAGAGCCGGGTCTCGGCCCACGCGGGTGACGATCCTTCGCGCGAAGCGACCGATGACGCCTGAGAGCTTGATCGAAAAGGCGGGGATGATTTTAGGATTAAGGAAAATAGCCCCCCATCGCTGTTGCTGCAAGTGGCTGAAATAGCCATTATGGATCGAATCCGCGTCGGGGCTTCAGCAATGAAAACCATGTCGGCCAAAGACGCCAAGAATGCCTTCGGGATGCTGATCGACTCAGCGCGCGCGGAGCCGGTGGTGGTTGAGAAGCATGGCCGGAGAGTGGTGGTTGTTTTGGCGGTGGAGGAGTTCGATCGGTTGAAAGCGCTGGAGCAGGCGAAACCCGCTGAAGACATTAAGGCTAGGAAGAACGCCGTCAAATGAATGCCGTTGAGATTGAAGAAGCCATTTCAGCTCTTTCTGAGCAGGCATTTGAGCCTGCCGAGTTCCCGTATGCCTTTCTTCGGGCTTTCGGGAACAAGGAGACGACTATCAAGCGCTTGCGCGCAGGTGAGACGAACAAATCCGACCTGGGCGGCGTCCTTCAGCGCGACAAAATCCATATCTGCGTTTGCCCTGCTGGCGAGGTGACGAGGACGCTCAACGCGCTGAAAGCCAGTCCGGCAACGGCGAGGGCAAAGGCTCGTTTTATTCTCGCCACCGACGGGATGGACTTCGAGGCCGAAGAGCTGGAAACAGGAGAGACCGTCGCCTGCGCATATCGGGATTTCCCCGACCACTTCGGCTTCTTCCTGCTTCTAGCCGGTATCACCACCGTCAAGCAGGTCCGCGAAAGCTCATTCGACATCAGGGCGACCAGCCGCCTAAACCGGCTCTACGTGGAGCTTCTGAGCGATAACCCGGAATGGGGAACCGCCGAACGTCGCCGTGACATGAATCATTTCATGGCTCGGCTGATCTTCTGCTTTTTCGCCGAGGATACCGACATCTTCAACGGCTCCGGCCTGTTCACGGCGACCATCGAACAGATGAGTGCGCGAGATTCGTCCAACACCCACGAGGTGATCGGCGAACTGTTCCGCGCTATGAATACCAGAATTGCGGAACGGACGGCCGCAAGCTTGCCGCGGTGGGCCAATGGCTTTCCTTATGTGAACGGCGGGCTCTTCTCTGGCGGCGTGGAGGTTCCGCGTTTCAGTCGGATTGCCCGCTCCTATCTCCTTCATATTGGCAATCTCGATTGGACAAAAATCAACCCCGACATTTTCGGTTCAATGATCCAGGCTGTCGCGGATGATGAGGAGCGCGGTGAGCTCGGTATGCACTACACCAGCGTGCCGAACATCCTGAAGGTTTTGAACCCGCTACTCCTCGACAACCTGCGAGAGCAGCTTGAGGAAGCGAACGACAATCCCCGCATGTTGCTCAATCTGCGTAAACGCATGTCGAAGATCAGGGTCTTCGATCCCGCTTGCGGCTCGGGCAACTTCCTGGTTATCGCCTACAAGGAGATGCGGAAGATTGAAGCGGAAATCAATCGTCAGCGCAGCGAGGCAGACCGCCGAACAGAAATTCCGCTGACCAATTTCCGTGGAATAGAACTGCGGGACTTCCCGGCGGAGATAGCACGTCTCGCCCTCATCATAGCCGAGTATCAATGCGACGTACTATATCGGGGTCAGAAGGAGGCTTTGGCAGAGTTTCTGCCGCTTGACGAGCAGAACTGGATTACCTGCGGCAATGCACTGAGACTGGACTGGCTGAGCATCTGTCCGCCTACAGGTACGGGCGTGACGCATCATGCGGATGACCTGTTTCACACGCCACTCGACCAGGCACAGATCGACTTCGAGAATGAGGGCGGGGAGACCTACATTTGTGGGAATCCGCCGTATCTCGGCACCAAAAAGCAAAAGCCGGAACATAAAGCTGATTTGGAAGCCATTTTTGGAGATCGTTCCAAGAACTGGAAATCTCTCGACTACGTGGCAGGCTGGTTTATGAAAGCTGCTGACTACGGCAATTCTACAAACTCAGCAGCGGCATTCGTCGCTACAAATTCGATATGCCAAGGTCAACTGGTTCCAATTCTGTGGCCTCTAGTTCTGGCGTCGGGACACGAAATCGCATTTGCCCACACAAGCTTCAAATGGAACAATCTTGCCAGCAGAAATGCAGGGGTCACCGTTGTCATCGTTGGCATAGCAAAGAAAGCGACTATTAGAACAAAAACAATATTCTCAGATTCTGACGGCAACGCGATCGCGACAGTCGCAGATAATATCAATCCCTACCTAGTAAACGGGCGGAATATATTTGTTCATCCTCGCTCAACGCAGCTGTCGGAGATGCCGGAGATGCTGTCCGGTGACAAAATGACAGACGGAGGAAACCTCGTTCTTTCCTTCCAGCAACGCGAAGAAATGCTGGACAAATATCCCGAGGCAGCGGAGATCATAGGCCGCCTCGTTGGCGGGCAGGAACTCATTAAAGGAATACTTCGCTACGCACTAGTCATTCCTGACGACAGGGCGGACGACGCTTCGCGAATCCCGCCGATTGAACAGCGGCTGAGCGCCGTTTCTCAGATGCGTGCAGCTAGTCCAAAAGCGGCAACCAAAGAACTGGCAGCAACTCCACATAGATTTGATGAAACGCGATTTGAAAAAACGCGAAAGATAGTCGTCGCGCAACTCTCGTCCGAGAACAGAGAGTATTATCCGTGCGATATAGTTTCTGACATAGATGTAGCCATGGCACCCTCTCTCGTCGTTTATCGGTCCGATGGATGGATTCTGTCTCTTATAGTTTCAAAACTGCACATAGCGTGGGTTGCAGCGGTGTGTGGCAAACTCGAAACCCGCTATCGATATTCAAATATCCTCGGTTGGAACACCTTCCCAGTACCCATGCTTACGCAAAAGAATAAGACCGATCTAGCCCGTTGCGCTGAGGACATCCTCCTAGCGCGCGAAGCGCACTTCCCAGCGACCATTTCCGAACTTTACGATCCCGAGACAATGCCTTCCGACCTTCGCGAGGCCCATGAGCGCAACGACGAGGTGCTTGAGCGCATCTACATCGGTCGGCGCTTCCGGAACGATACCGAGCGGCTGGAAAAACTGTTTGAGCTCTATACGAAAATGACCGCCGGAACGGGCGCAACGAAGAAGAAGGCGGAGGCAAGCGCGTGACCGAAAGAATGAAATCAGTTCCCTCCGTTTCGGTTTCCTACACCCGAAACGGCAGCTCGACAAAGGCCAACGCACTTGGGATGCGGCCGATGCAAGAGCGCGCCTACGAAAGGCGCGGTGAGCAGTATCTGCTGATCAAGTCGCCGCCTGCCTCCGGCAAGAGCCGCGCGCTCATGTTCGTCGCCCTCGACAAGCTCTACAATCAAGGGCTGAAGCAGGCGATCATCGTCGTACCTGAGAAGTCCATCGGCGCGAGCTTCAACGACGAGCCGCTGACAAGGTTTGGCTTTTGGGCTGACTGGACCGTCGCCCCTAAATGGAATCTCTGCAACGCGCCGGGTGAAGATGGGGGCAAGGTCAACTCGGTTGCTGCCTTTCTCGATAGCGACGACAGGGTTCTGGTATGCACCCACGCGACTTTCCGTTTTGCGGTGGACAAGTTTGGGATCGAAAAGTTTGATGATCGCTTGATTGCGGTGGATGAGTTTCACCACGTCTCCGCAAATCCCGATAACAAGCTCGGTCTACACCTTGGCAATTTCATCGCCCGCGACCGCGTGCACATCGTGGCGATGACCGGCTCCTATTTTCGAGGCGACGCCGAGGCGGTGTTAGTGCCGCAGGACGAGTCGAAGTTCGATACCGTCACCTACACCTATTATGAGCAGCTGAACGGCTATGAATATTTGAAGCAGCTCGACATCGGATACTTCTTCTATTCCGGCTCATATAGCGACGACATCCTGAATGTGTTGGATGCTGCCGAGAAAACCATCATCCACATCCCGAACGTCAATTCGCGCGAAAGCACAAAGGATAAGATTAGGGAAGTCGAGCACATCATTGAAGAACTAGGGGAGTGGCAGGGCACGGACCCGGCCACCGGTTTCCAGCTGGTGAAGACCTCCAGCGGTCGTGTGCTCAAGATTGCTGATCTGGTGGATGACGACCTCGCAAAACGGGATCGCGTATCCGCTGCGCTGAAAGACCCGGCTCAGAAGAACAACCGCGATCATGTCGATATTATCATTGCTCTTGGCATGGCGAAGGAGGGCTTTGATTGGATTTGGTGCGAGCACGCGCTGACCGTCGGCTACCGATCAAGCCTAACAGAAATTGTGCAGATTATCGGTCGCGCGACCCGCGATGCTCCAGGAAAAACCCGCGCCCGTTTCACCAACCTGATCGCCGAACCGGACGCCGCCGAGGATGCGGTTACCGAAGCGGTGAACGATACGCTTAAAGCCATCGCGGCTAGCCTTCTAATGGAGCAGGTACTCGCTCCTCGTTTCAACTTTACACCGAAGAATCCCGGCAGTGGTCCCGTCGAAGGCTTCACTTACGGAGAAGGCGGATACAATCCTGAGAAGTGTAATGTCGGCTTCAACGAGCAAACCGGTCAGTTCCAGATCGAGATCAAAGGTCTGGCCGAACCAAAAAGCAAGGAAGCCACGCGCATCTGCCAGGAAGACCTCAATGAGGTGATCGCCGCGTTTGTTCAGGACAAGACCGCCATCGAGCGCGGGCTCTTCGACGAAGAGCTGGTACCTGAGGAACTGACCCAGGTCCGCATGGGCAAAATCATCAAGGACCGGTATCCCGAGCTGGACGAGGAGGATCAAGAGGCCGTGCGACAGCACGCGATCACCGCACTCAACCTGACGCAACAGGCCAAGCAAGTTGCGCTAGGAGGCGGCGGGGACGGAGAGCCAGGTGCCAACACCGCCCTGATCGATGGTGTGCGTAAATTTGCGATGGACGTGCGAGAGCTGGACATTGATCTGATCGACCGGATCAACCCGTTTGGCGAGGCTTATGCGATCCTCGCCAAGACAATGAGCGAGGAGAGCCTTAAGCAGGTCGCCGCCGCGATTGCTGCGAAGCGCACAAGTCTGTCGCCGGAAGAAGCCAAGGAGCTCGCCGTGCGGGCGGTCAAATTCAAGAAGGAGCGCGGGCGGCTGCCCTCGATCAGCTCTACCGATGCCTGGGAGAAGCGCATGGCCGAAGGCGCTGCCGCCTTCGTGCGCTTCAAGGATGAGGGTCGCTATGAGTGACCTAGACCTTGATGAGCTGCGATCCGAACTCGACGACTTCGCTCAGCCGGAGAAGAAAGGCGGTCGTTCTGCGCGCGAGGAGCGTATCATTGCCGGATTTGAGGAGATACAGCGGTTCGTTGAAAATCATAAGCGTGCTCCGCAGCATGGGGAAGACCGGGACATATTCGAGCGGCTCTACGCCGTGCGGCTCGACCGCCTGCGCACACTTGAGGAAAGTCGTTCGCTTCTTGTGGCGTTCGACCATCAGGGGCTGCTAACCGGAGCGGAGAGCGTCGCTGCTGAACCCGTGGAGTCTATGGACGAAGACGAGTTGTTGGCGGAGCTGGAAGGTGCAGCGGGGGCATCCGACATCACCGAGCTTCGTCATGTTCGCGCCAGCGCAGAAAAACGCGCGGCGGAGGAGATCGCCAATCGCGAAAAATGCGAGGACTTCGACCGGTTCAAGCCGCTGTTCGAACAGGTTCAGAAAGAGCTGGATGCCGGTATTCGCAGCACGCGCAAGTTCGTAAAGGATGCGGGCTTCTTGAAGGCGGATATTGTCCAAGGAAACTTCTTCATCTTGGGCGGTCAGACCGCCTACGTTGCGGACGTCGGTGAAACATTTAAGGCGCCAAACGGCGAATTCGATTCTCGGCTCCGCGTAATCTATTCAAATGGGACCGAGAGCAATCTGCTCCGCCGTTCGCTGCAAAGGGCGCTCTATAAAGATGAGGCGGGAAGGCGAATTTCGGAGCCGACTGCAGGGCCGCTTTTCGCCAATGAAACTGGGGACGACGATCAGGCCAGCGGGACAATTTATGTGCTCCGCAGTAAGTCCGACAACCCAGTCGTCGCCGCCAATCGAGATGTTCTGCACAAGATCGGCGTCACGGGCGGTGATGTTGCTCGCCGACTAGTCAACGCGAAGCTCGATCCAACCTTTCTAATGGCCGATGTCGAGATCATCGCCACGTACGAACTCTACAATATCAGCCGCACCCGGCTCGAAAATCTCATTCACCGCATCTTTGACCCGGCGCGTCTCGACATCGCGATCAAGGATCGTTTCGGGCAGCCGGTGATACCCCGCGAGTGGTTCCTTGTTCCCTTGTTCGTGGTCAACGAAGCCGTCGAGCGGATCAAGGACGGAACGATTACCGGCTATAGGTACGATCCGAAATTGGCTGCTTTGGTGCGCGTGGATGGACATGGATGAAGCGGCCCAGCCCAGCCGCCTTCCATTGGAGCGATCTCGAAAAATTGGCGAACTGACTTCATGTCTTCCATAAAAGACCGTAATTAAATCCTATAGTTAAGTCATAAATGGAAGAGATGTTGCCATTTGTGTTGAAAAGTCTTCCGCCATGCCGTACAATGGGATTCGGCAGACGAGGAGCGGCGACTAGTGGCAACGGCAGACGAAAAAATCGAAAAAGACATGGTGCAACTGGCGCGCGTAGCGCTGTCCGGACGGCCGCAGGACGTAATGGCGCTACTTCACCGCTTCGCAAAGGGCTATAGAGACATCGCGCCGTCTATGGCGAATTCATTGTCCGCCTTGTTGCGTGAGTCCCCCACGCGAGCCTCGCCATTGCGGCGCCAAACGGAGGCGGTCCTTCCTGTTGATGTCGATACTCGTTTTCATTTGCTGCGCATCGAGGAGCATCCGGTTCTGGATCACGAGCCCGTTTATGCGGGCGAGGTGAAAAGCGCGCTGGACGCTCTCGTGGCCGAACGCAAGGGGATTGAAAACCTTCAGAAAGCCGGGCTGGAACCCAGCCGTACCGTTCTATTTACGGGCGCACCCGGCGTGGGCAAAACGCTCGCTGCGCGCTGGCTTGCGCGCGAACTGAACAGGCCTCTGCTCATTCTTGATCTGGCTGCCGTTATGAGCAGTTATCTCGGGCGCACGGGTGCCAACCTTAGGCATGTTCTCGACTATGCGAAGACGCTGGATTGCGTTCTGCTACTTGATGAACTCGATGCCATCGCGAAGCGTCGTGATGATCGGGGAGAAATAGGGGAATTGAAGAGACTGGTCACGGTGCTTATCCAGCAGATTGACGACTGGCCGTCGTCAGGTTTGCTTGTTTCGGCCACCAACCACCCGGACCTTCTGGACCCGGCGATCTGGAGGCGCTTCGATCTGGCCTTGGAGTTCCCCCTTCCGGATCGGGAAGCGATTCATGCCTATATGGTTTCAGCGCTCGGTCCTATTAGCCACCAAGCAGAGACCTGGGCGAGCGTTCTGGCAATCGCGCTTGAAGGGCAGTCGTTCAGCGACATAGATCGCGAATTGAAGTCGGTGCGTCGGAAGGCAGCTCTGCTGGCTGAGCCCTTGGACGACCATCTGGTCGGACTTCTCGGTGGCAAACAGGGTGGCAAGCCTGACCGTATCGCGCTTGCAGCCGAACTTGTTAGCACCGGTGTCATGTCGCAGCGCGCGGCCCATGAAATAACCGGTGTTGCGCGCGAAACCATCCGCGCCCGCACCGGCAAGAAGCCTTCCACCAAAACCAACGGGCGGGGTGCCCATGGCTAAGACGAACTTCCTCCTCGGCAAGGGCGAGCGGCTCACGCAGGACGTTGTTATTCGTTCTGGCGGTGGTCCTAAGGTCACGCCCTATACGTTTCAACAGGCGCGCAATCGCCTCGCTCCCATGCTTGATCTTGCGGTCAGGCAGATTAGGGCTTTGCCTGACGAAGCCTGCCCCCGAGGTCAGGCGGTAGCAGCCATCGTCCTCAATCCGGAGTTCATTGCTAAGTCATATTTTCCTTCGGAGCTGTTCCGTCAGACGGGCCTAACGCCTGTCGGCAGCAAGCCTCGGCGGATCACTCCGGCGCAGCGCTCCAAAGGTCGGCCTCCGGAAGAAGCACTCACCACCGAACTCTTCGTTATGGGCAGCAAGCAGGCTTTTGCAAACTGGCAGTCGTCACTCGGTCGGATGGTGGAAGGAACCCAGGTCGCGAGAGATTTGATGACGCTCGAAACGATCGAGACACAGAGCGTCGATGACAAGATCAAGGGCGCTGTTCCCGAGCGCGGAAACACCGTGTTTGAGGTTGTTCTCCACACTGAAGGGATGGATGGTGAGCACGCGATGCTCCCAGAGTTCAAAAGGTATCTTAAAGGTCTGGGCGTTGAGGCGAATCTGGACCACAGGTTTTACGCTGGCGGATTATGCTTCGTTGAGGTGGAAGCGCCAGCCGCACTCGCTGAACCAATTGCGATGTTCTCGATTGTCCGCGCTGTCCGACAAATGCCGCAACTGCGCGTCCTGCAACCGGCCTTTCGGACATCAGGTATTCCGTCTGTCTCTGTTGGGCTACCGCAGGAAGCAGCTATTGATACTTCGATTACAGCCGCAATTTTCGATGGCGGCCTGCCGATGTCACATCCACTGGGTAAGTGGGCGTCGTCTTACGAGATTACCGGTGTAGGCGCAGCCGTCGATAAGTTTCTTGTTCACGGAACGGGGGTGACATCAGCGTTTCTTTTCGGACACATTGATCCGTCACAACCTCTCCCGCAACCTTACTCAAACGTAGATCACTACCGGGTTATTGATGGTGATCCGAGTCAGAACCTGCATGAACTGTACGAAGTTCTGGCACGCATAACGAGCGCGCTTGACGCAAAACACTACGATCTCGTGAATCTGAGTATCGGCCCTTTTTTGGCGATTGAGGATGACGACGTACACGCATGGACCGCTGTGCTTGACGATCGCTTCGCGCGCGCTGACACTCTCGCCGTCGTAGCGGTCGGCAACAACGGTGAACGTGATGAAGAATTGCGCCTCAACCGTGTGCAGGTGCCGTCGGACTGCGTAAATGCGCTGGCGGTCGGCGCCGCCGATTCCCCAGGCGAAAAATGGGCAAGAGCGCCTTACAGTTCGGTTGGACCCGGAAGAAGCCCCGGTCTCATGAAACCCGATTTGGTTCAGTTCGGAGGATCACTTCAAAGGCCGTTCCTCGTGGTCGGGGCAGGCAAAACGCTCGGTCTTGAAGCCACCGGCGGAACGTCATTCGCTGCGCCTAGCACATTGCGCCTGGGTGCTGGTATCAAGGCTCACTTCGGAGACAGCATCGGGTTGCTCGCCGTAAGAACATTACTGATCCATTCGACGGAGGATTCTGAACATCCCTACAGCGAGGTCGGCTGGGGTCGTGTTGCGCGGACACTTGAAGACATAGTGGTTTGCGATGACGATACCATCAGGGTCATCTACCAAGGGGAAATCTCGCCGACAAAGTATATTCGCGCGCCGATTCCCCTGCCTGATGGGGGGATCGCGGGCAATGCCGAAATCACGGCGACCTTGTCCTATAAATGCCTTACGGACCCGCACCACCCCGGCAACTATACCAGAGCCGGACTGGAAGTGACGTTTCGTCCCCACGACGAAAAGTTCAAAAAAGAAGACCAGCTTCACGCCGATTCCAAGAGCTTCTTTTCAAGTATCCGTTCTGGCGGAGATGAAGAGGAACTGCGCCGCGACGCGTGGAAGTGGGAAAATTGTCTGCACGCTACCCGGACGTTTCGGGGTTCGAGTCTTCGCAACCCCTGCTTTGATATCCACTACAACGCGCGACTTGAGGGACGAAACTTTACGCCGTCTGAAAAATTGCCCTACGCGCTGGCCGTAACGGTACGGGCAAAGGGGATTGCCGACTTCTACGATCAGGTCGTTCGAAAGTATGCAACTCAGCTTGAGCCGCTGCGCCCGGTTGTCGAAATCCCGGTCAGAACTTAGCCCGGATCAAATCAGTAGGCGCCCGCGCGGCGGTGTCGTGTGTAAGCGCCGCTTATCTTCAGCCGATAGTTCAGCATAGCCTCGCTGATGCCATAGATGTGCTGCGCCTCGGCAACGAGCTGCCTATACAATATGTGCAAGGCACCTTCTTCGGTCAGCAACAATGCGCCGCCAAGAAAGTTGGCTTCGGCCTCTACGCTGCCATCGCGGGCGCGCTCGCCGTCAGGCGTCAGTGGCGGGGTGCATTCGTGGCCAAGGAAACAATGCGCAAGTTCATGGCAAATGTTGCTGCGCTGCCGGTGAGGATGGTGAGAGTCGTTGTGTACGATTGCCGTGTACGGACCACATGGCACCGTAACAGCCGAAAACTTCGTACTTTCGCTGCGCAGAAACGGCGTCGTCGGGTCAATCTCGCTGAGCTTGAGCAGCCGGATATCAAAGCGCTCGCAGACCAGAACCGGGTCGATGGGGCAGATCGGTGTCAGTCCCATCTTTTGCCGTACCCGGATTGCAATCCGATTGGCCTCTGCTTTGAAACCGCGACGCCAGCTCAATTCAGTCATCCCGCAGTTTGCTGTAAGTACTGAGTACGATTTCTTCCATTAGCTTCGCATTGTTTGACGAGAGTTTTGGATCAGCACGCAGCAATGCGGTTATCCTGGCGATGGGCTCGGCTTCCTGCAGCCCCGCGCCACGGATGAACATTTCTGCCTTGAGTTTCGACCAGGTCAAAAGCGCAGCCAGCCCGTTCACGTCCGGTTTTGCACCCTGTCCGATTCGGGACAGGGTAGATGCATTGACACCGGCCTCCTCGGCCACCTCCTTCCAGGTCATCTGACGGCCAAGACGGGCAGCATTAAGGGCCGCGTAGAAGGCTTCGCTGTCGAAATTGTCGGTCATACTCTCTCCATTGCGAAAATTAAATCAATTGCGAACTTGCAATTTCTCCTCTAAGATCATATTATCAAATTGATTGCGAAATCGCAATCGCTAAACGAGCATGAACCGGCGGCTATCCGCCAGAAAGGCACTACCAATGAATGCGCCCAATCCTGAAGAACGGCTGAAAACCGTCACCATCATCGTCAACGGCCGCAAGAAGACGCTGCCGAAGAAGGAAGAGCTGACCTTTGAAGAGGTCATCGCCTTGGCCTTCGAGAATCCGCCGACCGGTGACGGCATCCAGTACACCGTTCAATACACGCGCGGCCACGGCAACAAGCCAGCTGGCACGCTGGTGGAAGGCCAGTCTGTGAAGATCAAGGAAGGGATGGAATTCGATGTCACGTCGACCAATCGCTCTTAGTCCGGACCTTCTCCGGATGCAGAACGAGGGTTACGACCTCGACATACGGGGCGGCTACCTGCTCGTCAGGGACGTTCCGTATGTCGATTCGTCGGGAACCATCCGTCTCGGCATCCTGATCTCCAAACTGGAATTGTCCGGCGACAAAACCGTCAAGCCGACGGATCATGTTGCTTACTGGACCGGAGAACATCCCTGTCACAGCGACGGAAGCAAGATCACGGCCATTCAGAACAGCTCCGCTCCGCAGGATTTCGGAGACGGCGTCAAGGCCGATCACACATTCTCGGCCAAGGCGGACTACCGTGATTACCACCACAAGATGACGACCTACATCGCGCGCATCACGGGCGAGGCGACGAAACTTGAAGATGGAGTCAGCGCCCGCACTTACCCTGCGATTCCGGCAGACGATGATACCTGCATTTTCAAGTATCTCGATACGGCGACGAGCCGCGCTGGCATCGGGGCGGTCAACGGCAAGATCGCCGGGCAAAAGATTGGTATCGCCGGATTGGGCGGCACCGGTGCCTATATTCTCGACCTAGTCGCGAAGACTGCCGTTGCCGCAATCCACATCATCGACGGCGACGTCTTTTCCCAGCACAACGCGTTCCGCGCACCGGGCGCTCCATCGCTCGAAGACCTTGAGATCAGGCCTCATAAAGTGTCGTATTTTGCGGCGCTTTACTCGAACATGCACAAGGGCATCGTCGCCCATGACGTCTTCCTGGACGAAGCGAATGTAGCGCTTCTCGACGGGCTGGATTTTGTGTTTGTCTGCCTCGACCGGGGACCGGTCAAGCGCGCTGTCGTGGAGCGTCTTGTTGCGAATGGAACGCCGTTCGTAGAGGTTGGCATGGGCGTCCTGCTTCACGACGGTCAGCTCGGCGGTATCGTTCGGCTGACCACCAGCACGGCAGATACCCGCGAAGCCGCCGCCCCTCATATTTCCTACGCGGATGATGATGGTGCAGCCAACGAATACGCCACGAATATTCAGATCGCCGAGTTGAACTCGTTCAACGCCTCGATTGCTGTCATGCGCTGGAAGCAACTGTTCGGCATCTATCGCGACGCCCGCGGCAATTTCTACACCGGCTATTCCATTGGGTCGGGTGACATCGTGCAGGAAGGTGCCGGATGAAGGCATCGCATCTCCGCCCTGAGTTCATTGAGTTCATCCCCGAGTGGCTCGAACCGGGGGTGCTGTACATATCTCGGCGATATTCGACCGCGTCACATCTGTGCTGTTGTGGGTGCGGCCGCGAAGTCGTTACGCCGCTCAATCCTGCGAAATGGCGGATCGTGGAGAACGGGGGCCAGGTTTCCTTGACACCATCGGTTGGAAACTGGAGCTTTCCTTGCCAGTCTCACTACTGGATCAACGCTAACCGTGTCCAATGGGCTCCGGCGATGGCTCCAGAGGTCATTCAGGCGGTTCAGGCGCGCGATCGTCGTGATGCTGATCTCTCTGCGCCAAAGCCGCAGCGTTGGTTTATCAGGATGAGCCATCAGTTGGCCGAAGCCTCAACGGCAATCGTTGCAAAACTTACGTCTTGGTGGCGCTAGCCCGAGACCCGCATGTCGGCATCTTGGTTAAATAGCTGATGGCGCCCTGGTCGTGGCGGAGCGTCATCGTAATATGACGTCAAAACTTTAGAACGAAAAAACAATGACATAGGAGTTCTCAGTTTCATCCTGTCGGGCGCGCCATTTTCTTTTTTTCCCTGCGAACATGCAAAAGCTTAAGAGCATCTTTGGCTCTTAGGGGTTCGGACCGGCCATTGCGGCACAGGTAATTGCTCCTTGAGCGCCGATTGCCTCGCGCCAT
>Ga0228711_1001070_pt1 | contig 38640 bp, 19 predicted proteins | sample MedpolnodulmetaG_2_FD_177996 | JGI IMG/M metagenome (GOLD analysis project Ga0228711, IMG submission 177996) | Root nodule microbial communities from Medicago polymorpha collected in Santa Monica, California, United States - brown nodules | ecosystem: Host-associated > Plants > Roots > Nodule...
GTCTAATGACGTAATCCTACCCAAACCAAGCCATAAACCCTAATTTTATATAAATATACTTTCTAATCTAATTCACCGTTTTTATAATGAATTAACAAATGCCAAACTCATAATGCGAAAGCAGAGGGTTAGTATTTGTTAATTCATCATCTCAAATATCAATTCATAATGCGGAAGCGGGGCTTTGATATTGGAACAAGTGAATTTAGACAAAGGTTGCGAAACATGAGAATAGTCTAACAAACCTTGAGACAAATAAAGTTTCGTTCTTCAAGGATTCTAATAGCAATCAACCATGAGAATAGGCGTGGTTGCTAGAGGAACACACTCACTGCACCTCGAAAGAGGCTTTGATACGATAAAGAGAAACTTGTCTTTAGAAAGTAGGTCGAATATAAAGTTATGGTTTAGGGTTTGTTTGTGAAGGATTCGTCATTACGATGAACCAATAATCCCGATGCGCTTTTTACTATTATTGTTTTTAACCTTTAAAAACCCAATCTCTACAATCAAACTTTCTGCTAATCATCTCTTAAAAGTTAATTAAATTGAACAACTCCCTGTTGGAACGATACTCTATTTTTACTACTTCGGTAAAACCGTACACTTGCGGTTTTGCTCATCAGAATGTTAAGGGGTTGGGTGGTGTAGAGAAGAGAAGGGAGATTAAATTGTTGGCGAGGGAGAAGGTGTCATCTATTGTGTGCATTCAGGAAACTAAATTACAATTTTGTGATGATTTTATTTGTGCTTCCTTGTGGGGAGCTCCGTCTCACTCTTTTTCTTTTTATCCGTCGGTGGGGGCCTCTGGAGGGCTCTTAACTATGTGGGATAGCAATGAGGTTGAGGTATGGGATTCTGCTGGCGGTAATAATTATCTGATGATTCATGGCAATTTTGTTAAGTCCAACGAAGAGTTTTATCTTTTTAATGTGTATGCACCGTGTGATATGTTAGCTAAGCAAGCTTTGTGGGATTGTTTATCTAATCGTCTGGCTCAGTTAGTTGACAAAAAGGTGTGTATTTGTGGGGATTTCAACGTGGTTCGGAATGGTGAAGAGCGACGATCTATTAGAAACAGCGTGATTGAGGTAGACTATGTCTCTTTCAATGGTTTTATAGATGATAATCTCTTAGTTGATTTACCTTTGCATGGCCGAAAATACACTTGGTTCAAGGGTGATGGGAAGTGGATGAGCAGGTTGGACCGTTTTCTTCTTTTAGAGGAATGGTGTCTGGAGTGGCCTAACTGTATACAGGTTGCTCTTTTGCGTGGGTTGTCCGACCATTGCCCGTTGGTGATGTCCATTGATGAGGAAAATTGGGGTCCGAGGCCAACTCACTTATTGAAATGTTGGCAAGACACACCGGGGTATAAACTTTTTGTTAGTGACAAATGGAAGTCTTTTCAGATATCAGGTTGGGGTGGCTATGTGTTGAAAGAAAAATTTAAGCTTATCAAGATGGCTTTGAAGGAGTGGCACGTATCTCATACTCTTAATTTGTCAGCAAAAATCACCGCTCTTAAGGAGAGGCAGGACACTATTGATGGTAAGGGTGAAGATGAGACGCTCACTAATGAGGAACTGTTGGAGTTACATGATATTTCGTTGAATATTCATTCGTTATCCATACTCAATACTAGTATTTGTTGGCAGTAATCGAGGCTCTCTTGGCTTCGAGAGGGAGATACAAATTCAAAGTTTTTCCATTCAATTTTGTCTTGCCGTAGGCGTATGAACTCTTTGGGTCCGATTATGGTGAATGGGGCTGTGGTGGAGGGCGTGCTACCAGTCCGTCAGGCTGTGTTTTCTCATTTTTCTAGTCATTTTCAAGCAATTCAGATGGTGCAGCCTACTGTGGATGATTTGCACATTCGGACTCTGACTTTTGCTAAAGGGGGCGGCCTCATTAAGCCCTTTTCGGTAGAAGAGGTTAAGGCGGCTATTTGGGATTGTGGTAGTTTCAAGAGCCCGGGCCCTGATGGTATAAACTTCGGTTTCATTAAGGATTTTTGGTTAGACTTGAAAGAAGACATTATGCGGTTCGTATTTGATTTTCACCGGAATTGGAAGCTGACTAAAGGTATAAATACCACTTTTATTGCTCTTATTCCTAAAGTTGATAGTCCGCAATCTTTAAATGATTTTCGCCCTATTTCTTTGGTCGGAAGTTTGTATAAAATATTGGCGAAACTGTTGGCAAATAGATTGAGACAGGTGATTGGGAGTGTTGTTTCAGAAACCCAGTCTGCTTTTGTAAAAAATAGACAAATCCTTGATGGAATATTGATTGCAAATAAGGTGGTTGATGAGGCTCGTAAATCCAAGAAAGAGTTGATGTTGTTTAAAGTTGACTTTGAAAAGGCCTACGACTCAGTGGATTTAGAGTATCTTGACTCGGTGATGGGTAAAATCTATTTTCCTAATTTATGGCGGAAATAGATCAAAGAATGTGTTACCACGGCTATTGCTTCTGTTCTTATTAATGGTAGCGTTACCGATAAATTCACTCTTGGTCGGGGTTTAAGACAAGGTGACCCACTTTCACCTTTTTTGTTCATACTGGCAGCTGAGGGGCTTAATATTATGATGAAGGCTATGGTTGAAGCAGAGTTGTTTCATGGGTACAAGGTTGGAGGGGGTGATTCGATGATTTTAGCCCATCTGCAGTTTGCTGATGACACCTTGCTTTTAGGTGAAAAAAGTTGGGCTAATGTTCGTGCTTTGAGGGTTGTGTTAGTTCTTTTTGAGGCGGTGTCTGGCTTAAAAGTTAACTTTCACAAAAGTAGTTTGGTTGGGTAAACATTGTTGCATCCTGGTTGAATGAGGCCGCGACCATTTTGCATTGTAAAATGGGTAATATTCCTTTTGTTTATTTGGGGTTGCCTATTGGTGGAAACCCACGGAGGTTGTCTTTTTGGGAACCTGTGGTTAACCGTATAAAATCTAGACTGTCTGGTTGGCAAAGTCGGTTTCTCTCCTTCGGTGGCCGTTTGATTCTTCTAAAGTCTGTCTTGACCGCTCTACATGTCTATGCTCTTTCCTTTTTCAAGGCTCCATCAGGTATAATCTCTTCTATTGAATCTCTTTTGATTTTTTATTTTTTTTGGGGGGGATGGTGAGGATCTTAGGAAAATTTCTTGGGTAGGATGGAGGTCTGTGTGTTTACGAAAGGAGTACGAAGGGTTGGGGGTTAGACAGTTGAAGGAGTTTAATGAGGCGTTGATAGGGAAGTGGTGCTGGAGGATGTTAGTGGATAGAGATGGGTTGTGGTACCGTGTGTTGGCGGCGAGATATGGTGAGGAGGACGGGAGGTTGGGGGCCGGAGTGGTTCTACATGGTGGTCGGAGATTATGAAGATTAGGGATGGGATAGGGGGCGGTGATAATGGTTGGTTTCCTGAGAGTGTGGTGCAGCGGGTGGGTGATGGGGAATCCACTCTTTTTTGGCATGATCGGTGGTGTGGTGATGTTGCTTTGAGGGATCGCTTTAGCAGGTTATTTGATTTAGCTTTGAATAAATCAATAACGGAGTGTAGGTTATTACTGTCTGATGTTTCCTTACAGCCTTTCTCTTATGATGTTTGGCAGTGGTTGTTGGACCCATTCGGTGGCTATTCTGTTCGTGGGGTGTATGATATGCTCACAACTCAAGAGAATCCTCAGGTTTTGCAGAACAACGATTTAATTTGGCATAAACAGGTTCCCCTAAAGGTGTCAATTTTTGCTTGGAGGCTGATCCGTGATCGCTTGCCTACCAAAACAAACTTGGTGTTGCGTGGTGTTCTTGATACCGAGGCGTGTCAATGTGTTTCAGGGTGCGCGGTCAGGTGGAGGATGCTCGTCACTTGTTCTTGTTGTGTCCGTGCTTTGGGTCGCTGTGGCCTTTAGTGCGGTCATGGATTGGTTTCGATGGTGTTGACCATGATGATATTGCTACCACTTTATTCAGTTTACTAATTATACAGGTGGTTCGAAATCCCGGAGATCCTTTATGCAGCTTCTTTGGCTTCTCACAGTCTGGGTGTTATGGAATGAAAGAAATGCTAGATTATTTAAACAGAAAGAATGCTCTCTAGTTCAACTATTAGACAAAGTAAAATACCATTCTTTGTGGTGGCTGAAAGCCAAAAAGGCTATATTTGCTTATGGTGAACACATGTGGTGGTCTACTCCTTTGTCGTGTTTGGGCATTAGATAGATTCTCTTTGTATGTTTTGTGAACTGCTTCTTTTCTAGTGGTCTTTTTGGCACATCTTGTGCTGGGGAGATTACTATTGCAGTGTTAATATAATTCTATTTTTGCTTGTTCAAAAAAAAAAAAATTAATTTACTTGAAGGAGACATTAATTATTAATTTATGTTCCCCATGATTATGAATTTCTTAAACAATTCACAATTAATTTGTTCATGGTTTTAAAACTCTAAAATTCAATAGTGAACGTTCTTATGATGTTTTAACCATACATACAAAATTAGGGTAGAAGATTTGACCCGCGAGTATGTCTACTCAAAATAAAATTACAATTTACAAGTTTTGGTTGAAAAATCAAAATAAATCGAGGCATAGTTGAAATGGTGCGAAACTTTATAGATTTTCTCTATATCTCCCGAGAAATTTTGTAGCGAAGGCCTAGTGAGCTATTGTATGTCCAATTAAAATCATACGTGGTCAGAAAAAACCGGGTTGATGTTCCTATAATTTTTTGATATAGTAGTTAGTCAAACAATTATGAGCAATGCTAGCCACAGTCGCTCAACCACTCTCTTTTGAGTACTTTCCCAACCATTGGGCCACGTGGCTTACCTTTTAAAAAATGCAAAATTTGCTTACCGGCTTACTGGCTCTACCGGTTTAGAAACATTGTCCTTTAATTAAAAAATTAAAAATCTTTATATATCTAAATGTTAAACAGTGTTGTAAGCAACCCTGATTAACCCTAATCCCGCCCTTTTTTGAGGGTTTTGAAAAATATTTATGAAAAAAATCTCTACAAAGATTCGAACCCATGCCATTTTGGTTACTTTAAAGCATTTTAAATGCCAAGCCATTTGCTATTTTTGTGATATCATTTGGCTTCCACAACATGATATCTAATATTAAACTCCCTTTTCAAAAAACCAATTAATTCCTTTTCCTTTTTTTCCAAATGGTTTCGTACCCTTTTTTCTCCTTATACTTATATATGAAACTCTACAAAACTCCGTACATCGTACGGGTTAAAGTCTAGTTAAAAAATAAAGAAGAAGCATATCCTTCTGCAACACTGGATTCAATTCTTTGTCTATCTCAGACTCAACACCAGATCTGAAAAGTCACTATTCTATCCTCCTACTTAAAAAACATTCGCCAAACTTAACATACATCATTCAAACATGGAATATCAACCCATTTTAGAAACGACTCACAACCATGGTGTTTGTCTTTGACAACAACAACAAACTCATTGAAAAATCCATAGATCTTTGATGAAATTAGAAGGGGGTTATGTGGAAGAGAATGGATTCGTGAGTGTAGATAATGGATCTTTGATTTCTAGAAGAGAGAGGGTATGTTGTTGTTGTTGTTATCACAATCGATGGATTTGGAATGTGTTGTTTTTATAGGTTGTGAGTTTGTTGTTGAGAAGAGAAGAGAAGATAACATATTAGAGAGAGTGACGAAAAGAAGAAAAGGAAGATAGATAGATGAAGAATTTGATTTGATGTTGTTGCTATTGTTGTGTTGTTGCCGTGTTTGGGTTGTCTTTTAATGAATTGGTAGGATTTTTAATTTAAAAAAAATCTGGGTTTGTAATGAACAAGTTGATGAATTTTGTGTTTATTGAACAAGTTAATGTTGTTGCAGCTTTGGGCGTTTGAGCAACATGCTGAGTGGAGAAGAAAGTTAATTAAAAAACTTTATATTTTAATTTATATTAAATAAACATCCGGTTGCATGTTGGAGCATGGTTTCATTTGAATGATGTGGACCAATAGAAAAGCTATTGTTCAAAAGAGAGTGCTTGAGCAACTGTAGATAGCATTGCTCAACAATTATATGAAATCAAATGGACAAAAAGGTTCCAAGGCATTGGCTAAATTCCATGAATTTTGATTTCGCTCTATCTAGCATTATCTATATGTTTATAGAGGTTAAAAAAAAAACAATTCAAAGATTGATTTTTAAATTGAGATTTTTCGTTGATTTGTTTTTTTAGATTTTTGCGTTTTAAAATTCATTATTAATTTGTCTCTTGTCATAAAATTATAATTTTTTGCGAATAAGACGAAAGTTATTGATAAAAAAAGAAAAAAGATTGAAGTTAAATAAAAAGAGAATTTCTGCAAAATATTATCATGTATGAAAATATCATGACATATATATCAAATAAAAATCAAATGCGAAAATATCATGTCAAATATATCAAATAAAATCGTGCTAGGGTTAAAAAAGAGTTGGAGACATAGTATAATCACTTATTATGTGCCATTAGTTAAAAAAGAGTTGGAGACATAGTATAATCGACTTTTCTACCGAGGCTATCAATGTTTTATGGTTATCTGGGTTCTTCCTTTATAATTCCTAATTAATTTTAACTTGCTGTCAATGTTTAATTTGTGACCCATTAGAATTAGACTCTAACATTACCCTGCATATAAATTCATAATTTATAGCTAGCAAGTTATGAATTAGTGTAAATCACTAAAATATGATTGGCCTCTTGCTAGCAGTAGCACGTTTATAATTATTGATTTTAATTTTTTACTCCATCAAATACTACAGATCCTTAATTTTTTTTTAAGATGTTAAATTTGTCCACCTGAATTGCCACTGGACAATATTTGCTACAGATCCTTATTCTTAGCCAATAATCATTGTACTATTGATTTTAAATGATGACTATCACAAGTTTTACCATGTGTAATCACATTTTTCAACTGTTCTTTTTCCATTTTTTACTTAGTTCAAATTAAATGTCGACATATTAAATTGAAATTTTATGGTCTTATATGAATTTTACATATCACATAAACTTTTGCAGATAGTACTCCTTGTATGGATATGTGGACTCTATGATAAGAGAGATAAAGAAGGTGGCAGCTGCAATTGACGTTGTTACTCTAGAGTGTAATTTTTCAATAAGTTAGAATGAGATATTGTCTAGCAAATATTTGGGTTCCTTTTTAGTTAGAATCATTTAATTCTGAGTTAGTAAGTTTTGAGTTTGCTAAAAATTTATAAAGAAGGTGAAATTTTACTTTACCCCTTAATTACGAACTCTAGGCGAAATACCTTTCTTGCTTTTCTGTACTAATTTGAACATGTACTTCATGTTTGATGCACGAACTCTTATCGAGATGTCTGACTCACTAAGCACATAGTGCAAATGATAGATTAAAATTTCCCAAAAATAAGTATAAAAACTAAAATATTATGCAGTTCTACCAAAACCAAAAGTGAGGACTTTGAATTACGATCTGATTACCTTCATGCTCAAGACAATTGGGAATCAATATGGTCTAAAGACCCAAATGACATATTTTTCTTATGCACAACGTTAATTGTTGTATAAAGAAGAAAAGCAAGCACAAAGAAAATGGCAATAGTATTTTATTTTATTTTATCAAAAAAATAAATTGCAAGTGATTCAATCTACCAAGTTCATTTTTAACGGTGTGTTGATATGTTTAAGTTTTTCTTTATTTGAAATAGAATGAATTCGTTTATATTCTCCATTTTATTTAAAACGTCGTATAATTTTGAAAGGAGGGAGTACAATGATGAGGAACGAGGAAGGTGTGGGTGGTCCCATTAGTGAAGAGGAGGCTAAACAGTGAGTGATGGTGTGGATCTTGCCGGCTAAAGGATATGGTTGAAGATTTTTTAGTTTGTAGAAATTCGATAAATTTTTGGGAGAAGTTCGCGTCGTTAAGTGAATCTTGACAAAAAAGACTAACTTGCACCCTCGGGCGGATCCACACTATAACTAAGTGGCTATAGCCACACATGATTATTACCCATTTTTTGTTTTGTTTGCTAGTCCTCAAAATAATGATTATATACTATGTATGTTGCACATATATCACATTACATTCTATGGTCTAGCGGCAGAGGCGCTTTTATATTTATATTTTTGTATATGTCTTACATGTCTTGGGTTTAACTCCCAGCAACCTTCATTTAGTTTTTATTAATTTTAAAAAGTCTGTCATAAAATTGCCTTGCAGCCTGCAGGGATCAAACTTGCATCAAAAGGGTGGAGGATACACACCTAACCGCTTAGCCATAGTGTTGAATCTATTACTGTTTAGCATCATTTTAATATACAATTTATAAACCAAAGATAATTTAGCCACTCATAACTACATTGTATGGATCTGCCCCTGCTTTGCACCAACAAAATTTATTTTAAGCGTGTCAAATGTTGTATTTGATTTCACTCTTTTTAAATAAACTAAAACTTGTCACATTTTTATCTCGTTTTATTCTATTTTGCTTTCAGCATGCGCACAATATTAAAACAAGTCACAAAACTCATGTTTCGTTTTGTTTTGTCATGTTCTAATCTATTTACCAAATGTTACTATGGAAATAGTACAGATCATTACAAGGATCCTTGTGTCAACCTGGTCATATGCTAATAGATTGTATTGGTTTTTCATATATGTAAATTATGGCTCTTGAAGTCATTTCTATACCAATATACTTTCACAATAAAAGGAGATAGGAAAATGAACATACATTAACATTACCAAGAAAGAAAGAAAAAGAGAGAGAGAGGACATTACACAAATAATTCTTTTGGTACGTAGCAGCTATTGCACAAAATCTAACCTCAAGTGAAAAATCAAGTGGTCGAATTGGCAAACCTATAAAATAGTATGTTACTAATATTGAACCCACCACACATAATATAGCCCTTCAAGTTCAAACAAGCCAAGAGTCTAAAATCACTAGAAAACCAAACAAGGTATCTAAATACAAGGAAGAATGATGCATATGACACTACAAGATGGCTCCCAAAGTTGCCAATAAGCTAGGAATGAACTCATAACAGTGAAGTAGAATGAATATATTTAGCAAAAAGAGAGGCTTAGAGGGCTCTCGCTTTCACAATGTCCAAGCTCATCTCACTTGGATCAGTTGCTTGCAGTTCAACTTGAATGCCATCCAATTCTCTCTTGAATCTATCCTTGGAACTTGCATACACCATCTTCATCCTCACCCTTGACGTATCTGGCGACCTACAACGGTACATAATCAACGCAATGATTAACGCTTGACTTAGATAAAGTGGTGGCTCTCCGCAGGACCATGTGGTGGACAACCACACATGACCCTATTTTATGTAGCATTTTTGAATATATGCAGATATTTTTCTAAAACAATTAATTGTTACCGATCTTATAGAATGTTATTAGTAGTGTAGCTAAAAGTAACAATTGATCTAAGTATAATTGTGCATGTCAAAGAAAGAAGTGCAAATTTGTCTATATAATTAAGTTACCAAGCGACAAAGTAGATCTTGCTTTTCTGACAGTTCTCATTGGTTGTGAAATCAAAATCATAAACAGCATAACGACACTCATCTGCAGGAAAACTAGCCATAAAATCATCATAACTGTCCGAGGGCTCGCCTAATTTTTCGACCACAACTTGTTGTTCTTCTATTTTGAACACGATGAACCGGTAGCTCCTCTTTGATTTAAGCTCTTGAAACCTCAGTTTGCAATCATCATGCACAGCCATTCCAGACGCTGCGTTTGCCTGCCATAAAATTTCAAGCTATCAACATAAGTCTCCAATCATTAGACTAATAATAAAATTAAGGAAAATGCTGAGTGTCACGACATAAATCATTCTGTTTACATCGTGAATTAATATGATTAATGATGTTTGGTGAACAAAAGCTTCATCATGGATCAGGCAATAAATGTTTGTTTTTGCCCAAGTCTAACGTAGGCTAGGTCATGTGTACGTGTCGATTAGACTGACCTATTCCCACCCTAATCATAAAACAAAAACTATTGGTATAGCAAAATAGTGAAAGAAAGGACATGAGAAATCATACCATTTTGTCAGCAATGAGAAAGAAGCACCCTGAGAAATGAAATGTTAATGAATGGGAAGTAAGAGGGAAATGGAGAATGAAAAATTGGAGCAATAGAATAGACTCAATGACAACTATGGAGAGAAAATAACGAATGAAGATCCTTGTTTTATGGACCACGAGAGGTGGAACTTTGACAAGACTAAGATAGTAGTTGAAGAATAGAACTATAGGGAGAAATTAATGGATGTATGTGTTACAATCTATTTTGCTTCCTTTACAATGTATCCACACATTTGTTTCATGCTTCCACGTTTTATTTTTTTTACAAACATGCTTCCACGTTAATATCTTTCTTTTTGTTATCTATCGAAAATTCAATAAGCATAAGCTATGAAGCCCAGATACATGATACGATACGGATACGATACCGCACCGACACGTCAATACGAAAAAAATTTAAAGTTCAAAATACGATACGGCTGTGATACGTCAATAAAAAAATTAAATTTAAACTACATATTAAAACTCAAAATACAAAATATGGACTAAAACTCAAAAGCAAAAAAAATTGGCGCAAAACCTAAACCAAACAGACATAAAAAAACGATAAGGCACAACAATGAAATTGCCTTCACACAACAATCAATAATAGCATCGTTCTCAAACAAACAAAGAGACACAAAACAGACGGCGACAACAATAGAAATATAAATGTAAGTAATATTGATAATAAATAAAGCGACAATTAATCAATTACATATATGATATTTCCTAAATAGAAAACATCATTGCTTAGTCAATTACATATATACCAAATATAAAAAGAAACATCGGGTAGCCCGCACATATCGATTTTCCACCACCTATCGCTCGTATTCCAGATGTATCTGAAAAGTATCGGAATAAAAATTTATAACAAAAATGGAGATGCGGGGGATCGAACCCCGTGCCTCTCGCATGCAAAGCGAGCGCTCTACCATTTGAGCTACATCCCCATGTGTTTCAGTTTAAATTATTATGAATATATCACTTATCGAATAAAAAAAATTATAAGTGGAATTCTCTTGTTTCAATTTTAAGTTAATTCAAATATCTTTTATTTCATGTCAGTAAATGCTAAGACCCTATTTGGCAAAACAGAATTTTGAAATTACAGCTTATATGCTCATATAACAGAAAAAGACATGTTTGATAACATTTTCTCACGAGCCTCTATCTTTTTCTTTTCACTAGCTTATTGTGTTTTTTTTATAAACTACATAAGTAGCTTATAATTTAAAGGTTGTCATTTGTCTCTCGATTTTACCCCTATAATCTAAAATGAAAATATAAATAAATTATTAATTAATCTATTTTTATATCATTTCATATTTTCAACTAGTTTAACAACTATTTACAATTTTTTTTTAACTACAATTTTTTATCAAACAATGCCTAAATAAGAATATAATCACTCCCATACATATTTCAAAACTTTTTAACCTATATTGATGAAATACAATATTAACTCATTTGACATCAATCTTTTATCAACCATTTCAAGTCGCATTAACTTACAACTAGCTTACTAGTTCCATTGTCAACTAACAGGGAGTCAGGGACCCTCCAGTTCCATATATTGGTTTGTTTAGATTGACGAATCATTGAGTACTGTATGATGATTGCAAGGACACACTACATTTATAATTTTTATCATCAACTTTCTTTTTTACCGTATAAAAAAGTTGATTAAATAAATATATTCGGTGCGTTTGATTTGCTAAAAAATGAAGGACAGGACAGAACAATTTCAGTTGTCCAATGTTTGATTTATAAAACTGTTTCAGGTACAGGACAAACTGGAGGCAAGGGATAGGACAAAAACTGATATTTTTGTCCCTCACCAAACCACAACACAACTTTTTGTCTCACGTACAAGTTGTCTAAAATACCAAAATAACATTTCGTCCCCCAAAAATCATATAAAACAAAAAAAATTATTCAATGCTATTAAAATTTGTCCTATTCTGCCTTGTGTTGTGTTGTTCTGTCTTATACTGTTCTATCCAGTACTTACTGTTTTGCAAACCAAACACACGAGTTCAATCCAAAAGTTAACTAGTAGCATTGAGATAAACTTGTCCACACAAAATCATTACATCAGTAATGGAATAACATTCATCAAGAGCAATTAAAATTCACATAAGCAAAATGAAAAGTCAATTTCATTTGTTCAGAGAATCCCAAAGCACAGCCATATCAACATTGCCACCTGACACTACTATTCCTATATGCTTGCAATCTTTCCAAGCAGGATTTTTCTGAAAAGATTCAGATAGAACAGCTGCAAGGCCAATTGCTCCACTAGGTTCGACAACAATCTTAAGAATTTCATAACACAGTTTCATGGCTTTAACAATTTCACTGTCTTCCACAGTTATTATGTCATCAACAAGATCTCGTACGACAGGCCTGCTCCATAGAAAAGTTGACAAATTAACAGAAGGAGACCACAAAACCTTACTTTCAGTTCATAATATGATTACTACAGATTTTTTTTTTGATGTATTGATTACTAAAGATTTGTTATTACCATGTGAAATCTCCAAGAAATGCTCGTAGCCCGTCAGCTATAGTATTGGTCTCGGGTAATGTTATTATCCTTCCAGCTGCTTTAGATTGTGCTGCGTCATCGGCCCCTTTAGGTTCAGCAGCCAAAATACGAATGGCCGGGTTGATAGACTTGGCAGCCAATGCTACTCCTGATATCAAACCACCTCCTGCAGTTTTCATTTGTTGGAAAATCAAGAAGGGGATACCAAAATCAATGCAAATTTTGAAACATTTTGGATGATGGTTTGACATCAAAAAGCGAACAAACCACTTATTGGTACCACAAGTGTATCTAGTTGAGGGGCTTGTTCCAGAAGCTCCAAGGATATGGTACCCTGGCCACTGCAAGATCAATCAAACATGTCAAAGAGCATTGGTTTGCAAATTGCAAATCACCATTACCTATAGCATATGTCTATGCTATATGTCATGTTTTTGAAGTTGAATAAATGACATGATGTTAAAGATCATGATCATATAACTCAGCAATAATAGCACTTATCTACTGACACTAGCACTTGTGAGACTGTTTAAGAGAGTTTATGATAACAGCTTATCACTTGTCCATAATTTTTTTCAACCTGTTTCACTTGTCCGTAGCTTATATGAAAACAATTCGACTTTATTTTATCTTTTATTTACATAAATAGATTATACATAAGCACTTACATGTAAGTGCTTAATTAAGTTGTTTACCCAAACTATATCTAAAGAGTTTTAAGCTCCACCTACACACTAGATGATCAGATTGGTGTACCGCTGAGAAAAAGAATGATTCCACCCCATGATTATCCCCAGAAAGAGTTCAATAACGGGGCATTTAGTCAAAAACATTAAACAATCATCAATGATTCAACATTCAACAGTGTACCTCAGTATGCGCCCATCATTATAAGGATGTATAAAGATAGCACCAGTTTCTTGCCACACTTTATTCGCAGTTTCCTCTCTTGATCGCATATTGGCCTCAGACCAGATAACCTGACCTCCATACCGCTTCACATTCTCAATTTTACATGTTGGCGCATTTTTAGGAATAACAATGTATGCAGGGATCCCCCGTAGTTTTGCTGCCAAAGCCAATGCAGCAGCATGGTTTCCACTGATTTCAGAGAACATCAGAAGAACAATAAATTTACAGAATCAAATTTGAAAAAATAATCAGTTTATGGAATTACTGCACATTACAAACCTGCTGTGTGTTATAACCCCTTTAGAAGCATCTTCATCATTGAGAGAGAAAACAGCATTGCATGCACCTCTAAATTTAAAAGCTCCACTGAAGGCCATAGAATTTAAATAGAAATTTATCATCCTCTTTTCTTCAAAAAATCTAAATATTTGTGTAATTCATCGAAAATATCATTGCTCACCCCTTTTGGAAGCTTTCACACTTAAAGTAAAGCTGCCTTCCTGATATGGCATTCAGAGAGGTGGAGGAGAGAACTGGAGTTTTAAGAACCAATGATTTTATTCTGGCATGTGCTTCCTTTATGGATGAAATATCAGCAGCATATCTTCCCTTTGGTATTTGACTTTTCTCTTCCATTTAAGTAATTGATCTTGAAAGTAAATAAAGATAGATAAGACAATTTAAAAGAATTATAACATTACATTATTTGTTAAGTAAATATAATAACCTCCCTCCCTATTCACGAGTTTGATTTCTGTGTAGAACAATTAGTCGGTCTTTAAATGTCTCTCAGCCTAACATCGAATTACTAGTGCCCATTCTCGTAGAAACGAAAGGGTCCCTCTTGGGGTTGTTCCTAGATAAATAGACAACTTATAGCCTATTCTGATTGACTTGTTTAAGTTTATCAGCTGGCGAGCAATAAACACTTACACTTGTAAGATTGATTGAGATAACTTATTATTATTGAAACAACTTAGGACAAGTTGATAAATTAATTTCAGCTTATATTCATAGTTTTCGAAAACAATTTATTTTCATCTTATGTTATGATGACTTAATTAAGCTGTTTATCTAAAGCTGAAAATTTTCTTATAAGAAAAAAGAAGAAGCTGAAATTGGACAGAGTAAACTTGTATGGCCAAAGTAGTAAATGAAAACAAATAGGTAGAATAGTTGATAAATTGAAATCAAAATGAAGTAGAAAAATCCATGACAACCTTAACAAACATGCATTTAATAACTGCCAAGAGAATAACAGAACCTACGAAAGACACGTAACTTACTGCTTCGGCCGGAGATGCTGTCCTTCTCTCCTCTCCTCTTTCGTTCGCACTATTTTTCGGCCGGAAATGTTTTATTTACTAGCTAGTGATAGACTATTTAAATCAGGTTTGTATTGTTCTTATTTTCCGCCTCACTATTGGGTGAAACCAAATAATTGAAGACTCTCTAGGTTGTAAATTTTCTTTCCTTTCTTTGCTTTTTTCTCTTCCTTTACTTTTTGTTCCAAACAAAACAGAAAATATGCAGCCTAAAATAATACCTATAACATCTGGAGTGATTCTTAACAATTAGAAATTCAGGACACCTTAGTGGCTTAGTACCTCCATTTAATTTCATATAAAACTGATTTATATTTTGGTGAGGTGTGATTTTAATTTTTTTTTTTGTTACATGTGAGGTATAGTTTTATACTACAACAGAATTGACCTGATTTCCAACGTGTAAAATAACATTGACATGTGGAAAAAAAAATTGGGTAAAATTAATCTTAGATATTCTTTATTCATTGGAATTTTACGAGACTTGCGAGGAAGAGTCAAATTAGCCACTCCTTCAATTGAGTTGAGCCAACGTTAGTTCCTTATGATAAGTAAAAATTTACTACTTTTATGATCAGACTAAAATATATATAACAAATTCTCATAAGCTTAATTCAGTTGATAAATATATTACATTACATATGTAGGGATTAGAATTTGAACTCATGATTTCCTACTTATTCATTTTTACAAAGTGAATTTCTAACCGGTTGACTATTTAAATAATAATAATAATAATAATAATAATAATAATATAAAGGGATAATTACTCCCACCTCCCCTGAGGTTTATTAAAATGACACTAACATCCCCTCTAGTTTTAAAATATACAATAACCTCCCTTCAGTTCCCATCATATAGACTAACACCTCCCTTCCATGTTAACACTGTTAGTTTTTCGTTAACATTTTTTTCTTCTTTTTCATGGTTAATTTTATAAACCTATCAGCCAACTAGAGATCATTTGGAGAAAGTTTCTGGACAGTTTCTGGGATAAGTACTTCTTCGATTGATTCTCGAAATGATTCTTAGAGCACCGCTCCATGTTTCAGATGAGCATCAATATTCAATATTGTCTTGTTGCTCTAATTCCAAGCCTCAGTTATTCTGAAGTGGTACAAGTAATGCAAAATACATGGTAGAAATATTTATAATCATACTATAAGAAATTAAATTGAAATTAACGTAGAAAATTTCAATTTGGGGGAGTAAATAATGAGGAGATAAAGAAAATGGGAAGGGTTGTCATAGATAGAATTGAAATCAACGACGGAAATATTGCAATTTGGGAGAATAGTTTGATGATAATGTAGGGATGCATCATATGAAGCTTGATGCTGGTCGTTTGAAACTGATGGTGGAAACAAAGAATTAATTGGGAGCCATTGGTTGTATGTTGTAATTTTAGAGAGTTTGTACTTGTTAGCGGCGGCAACAGATTGGTTTCATAGACAGAAGTTTGACACCGTTAAAAAGAAGGGAGGCAAGTGAGTTTAGAAAACTAGAGGGGGTGTTTGTGTCGTATAAGTAAACCTCGGGAGAGGTCAGTGTAATTTACCCTAATATAAACAACAAAGTCTAGTAACTAGAAGCTTTAGACTTGATTTTTATTTTGTCCTTGGGAAGTTAGGACCTTATAATAAAAGAGATATTCACGCGTTGTTAATGTTCAATTAAAGTTTGTATTTGAAAAATACTTGAGTGACTTTAAACATTGATGACTTCAATATATTTTGATGAAAGAGAATAATAGATGAATGATTAAAATAAATTATTTTAATAAAAGAAAATGATTGATTAGAAGAAATATATAAACAAAATCATCAATGTCATCAAAACTCAAAGTTATCCAAATAAAACCTTGCCATTTAAAAAAAAAAAAACGAATGAAACCTTTTTGTCATGAGTCTACTAAATCTGAGTCTAACATAAAGCTTGAGTTTTTTTTTTAAAAAAAAAATCAAACAAATTAACATGACTGAATATTTAATGAGCAGAGTTGTATAAATCACAAATAGATCAGCTCATTTATGGGTTTGATTACCATGGACTTGTGACATTATGTATGGGTTCACCATGAACTTGTAATGATTGAGATTAAAAAGTGACACCTTGTTTGTACATAAAAGTGTGTTTTGATGATGAGAATAATTCTTTAAAAGATGTAAATAATCAAAGAATGTATATATTTATAATATAGAAATTTTTGTTACAGCTTTCTTGTATATAATTCACTAAGTCGCAATTTCTAATCCAAATAATACCCCAGCGTGTTTTTGAGCCTCATTATTCAAGAAATGTGTATCCATCATTTTCTTAAATGCATGCCACGTCAACAAACTATCTGATCCAGCTTGATGCGACTTTCCAACAGCCCGACACACATTAAGTGTACTAGCGACTCGCTCGAGACCACCGTACAAAGCGTTGCAGAACCTCATCATGTGTTTCATATCATAAACATTTTTTCCGAACAATATTGTTAAAATATTTAAGAAGTCCTCTAAACAGTTCGGCAGATTCCTCCGGGTCAAGATCTTCACTAAATACCCAAAATCATAAGCGCTGTGAAATGTGACCCAAACAACTGATTTGTTGAAGACAAGTCCAGAAGTGAGCATCAGTTCAGCAAAACGTGACGAATTCACACCATGAGAGAAATTGCGCTTGAAGTCAATCCCTTGGCGGCAAAGCATGTCAATTGAATCTTGGTTGTAAAGGTCATGCTCGAAATCAAAATCGCAAAAGTTGAACTCCCATATGTAGCGGTTATTTGTCCCAAAATGAGGAAGGTTGCCATTACCATCAGAGAGGGTGATGCCAACTTGGATGAGTTTAAGAGCATCAACATTGACCTTCAAGTAACGATAATGGTCAGAGGGTTTAAGATGGCGCCGGTCAACTTTGGGTGAATAAATTACGCCAGGAAATTCAGTGTCCATGGAGATGAAAGGATATTGATTGATAACTTGACGGATGAGAGCAAATTCAACCTCTAAATTGGATGCCCAAACTTGACGGATGATGATTGGCTTTTCCTTCAGCGGGTTCATTTTGAATTGATCTTGAAGTCTTAATTTTGACAAAGAAGTATAAAGAAAGAAGGCTCTGGAAATCAATACTTGATTTGTTTGTGTATGATGAGAAGAGAAGAGATATTTAGGGATAGTTTTATATTAAGAGTAAACACACGGCAGAGATATTGCTTGGAAAGTGGTAACGTATTTGTTAATTATGACAATAACAAGTTGGAAACGTTAAAGACGTGTTGTTTGTTAATACATGAGTGTGTCTTTTTTGGTGGCTTTGTTAATTATTACTATTCAGTGTTAAGTGGGATGAATGGGAAGTCAAGTGCGGCGTCCAAGTTCAATGGGTCCACAACAAACTTTAACGGAAGGCTTCAACTATCTGTCGGTTTTCTTTATTTAAATATTTGATTTGACTTTTGTTTTATCTTTTGGATTCAAAATTTTAATTTTATAAACAAAATTATAATGATTTTATGGAATCAGAATATAAAAAAATTTGTTTTTATGGAAACTTATAATTTTCTTTCTTATTTGTTTTAACTTTTTATAAAATTGGATCCACTAAAAATTCGATTGCATATTACTCATTTCTTTATAAAATAAGTGATTTTATTGACCGTTGTACAAATGTGAATGATATCTTTGATTTTTAATATCTTTAATTATGTATTAACCAAAATTATAAAAATTTGATATTTAAAAAAAAATCATCTAGATAAATCCAGCAATATCTTATATGCTATCATTTGTCTTGTGTAATATTGAAAAATATAATCAAAATATATAATATAAATAGTGCACATCGTCAAACTAAATCACTTATTTTGAGACAAGGGAAGTATCTCTTTTATTTTTTACTTCAATTTACTTCTGATCTCCATATTTTCATCCGAGTGTTTATTTTAGTTGTCTTATTTCTAAACCTGACAATATAGTCTCTAAGTTTTCAAATTTTTGAAAATTTTCTCACCGTTGAATTTGAGGTTAGAGAAACTCTAGGAATTTTTTTTATATAACATTTTCTTTAACATTCGCTCTTTTATTTTTTTTGTTCACTCTTTTATTAAATGGAATTCATGTAAGTCTTATAATTTTATAAAATTTATTTTTAAAGTATGGAGTCCAAATTGATTTCACTCTTCAATGAGGTAATTTATACTAAGTGATATATTAAATCGATTGATGAGTTATCAAGTCTTTCTTTTGCCCTGTAGTGACATTGTGATGTGTCACAAAAATTTGCTAACTCGCAAATTACATTTAAGTTTTGCTTTGAAAAAATAAACGATTCCCTAAAAAAAATTAAACTGAATAAAATGTAAACAAAAAAAAAAGTTTACAATATTTGTGAGAAAATTTTTGTGAAGAGACTTTGTACTTTAATGGAATCAGTTTTATAATTTCAGGTCCTGGATTATATATGATTGGAAGGAGGCTAGGAGTGACTTATCTTACTACTGGATAAAGAAACACATGTGTCAAAATTGTTTGAAGAGAGATTCAAGATACTTTAAGCGGTAGATACAAGAAATTATGTTAAATAAATTAGTATTGAAAATTGTTTGAAGGAAGGCATGGGATAGTTTTGACTTTAAGAAGCTTCTCCTACTAAAGGATCCAATTTGCTCTCAATACATATCTTTAATAAACATATCTCCCAAGCTTGTACAAACTAGTGTCAAAAGTATCGACAACTAAGTTGGCCAGGGGCGGAGCCAGGATTTAAACATCGAGGTGACCAAGTTTAAAAGGTAAAAATAAATTATCAACCATGGGAGACCACTGTTCTACATTATACAATATTGACTATATCCTACATGAATATTAATAGTATAAAAAAAAATTGCAAAACATGGGGGGACCACGGCCATCCTTGGCCCCCATGGTCCCTCCGCCCCTGAAGTTGGCCATAGTTAGTGTTAGATATGCCGTGAAATCTCACGTCCAGTTTTGCCCATCTCACGACGTGGAGGAAGGACTTGCAACACACAACTCGAAGAATTGTAGGGTGTTCATCCACTGCCTATCTCGTAAAGAGGGGGAAAAGACTCACAACGCAGAGGTACAATTTTTAACCTCTTTATTTTCTTGGTCATCAAGTTTTAAGGGCTGGATGAACTCTATAAATACAAATGACAACAGTACCCTATGCTACACTTGATCTCTAGGACATGATTCTGCATAGGGAAACCTTAGTCACTGGGAAGAAGACATGTGAACATGAGAATTCAACTTGAAGATGAATCTTATATTGTATTGGAAAAACATCCGTGTATTATCAAATATAGGCGGGGTAATTAAATTTTGTCCATGTAGTTAGTCTTGAGAGCATGATTCAAGTGGCTATTACTTGGTTAGTACAACCTATGTTACTTTCTCGATGGATGTTCTCTTTGTGCAGGTCACCAATTTCTTAAGTCGGTTCATATTTATCCGACCTAACAATATTTCTTAAATCAGCTCAAAATTTGACTTTACATGTCAAAACTTGCTATGTCACCTACTATTAGGTCGGGCAATAAACTGACTTAAGAATCTTTTTTCACCTGACTTAAAAAAAGTGATGGACTTACATGACATTATGTGTTCACTATGAACCTGTAATGCTTGAGATTAATGAGTAGCACCCTGTTTGTACATAAAAGTGTGTTTTGATGACTAGGATAATTCTTCAAAAGATGTAAATAATCAAAGAATGTATATATTTATAATATAGAAATGTTTGTTACAACTTTCTTGTATACAATTCAATAAGTTGCAATTTCTAATCCAAATAGTACCCCAGCGTGTTTTTGAGCCTCATTATTCATGAAATAAGTATCCATCATTTTCTTAAATGCATGCCACGTCAACAAACTATCTGATCCAGCTTGATGAGACTTTCCAGCAACCCGACCCACGTTGAGTGTTGTAGCGACTCGCTCGAGACCACCGTACAAAGCGTTGCAGAACCTCATCATGTGTTTCATATCATAAACATTTTTTCCGAACAATATTGTTAAAATATTTAAGAAGTCCTCTAAGCGGTTCGGCAAATTTCTTCGGGTCAAGATCTTCACCAAATACCCAAAATCATAAGCACTGTGAAATGTGACCCAAACAACTGATTTGTTGAAGACAAGTCCAGAAGTGAGCATCAGTTCTGCAAAACGGGACGAATCCACACCATGACATAAATTGCGTTTGAAGTCAATCCCTTGGCGACAGAGCAAGTCAATTGAATCTTGGTTGTAAAGGTCACGCTTGAAGTCAAAATCGCAAAAGTTGAATTCCCATATGTAGCAGTTATTTGTCCCGAAATGAGGAAGGTTACCGTTACCATCAGAAAGGGTGATACCAACTTGGATGAGTTTAAGAGCATCAACATTGACCTTCAAGTAACGATAGTGGTCAGAGGGTTTAAGATGGCGGCGGTCAACTTTGGATGAATAAATCACACCAGGAAATTCAGTGTCCATGGAAATGAAAGGATATTGGTTGATTACTTGACGGATGAGAGCAAATTCAACCTCTAAATTGGATGCCCAAACTTGACGGATGATGATTGGCTTTTCCTTCAGCGGGTTCATTTTGAATTGATCTTGAAGTCTTAATATTGAAGTTGAATTCAGACAAAGAGCTGGAAATCAATACTTGGTTTGTTTGTGGTGAGAAGAGAAGAGGTATTAGGGAGTTTTATATGAAAAGTAAACATGGCAGGTATGAGGTATCCTGCTTGGAAAGTGGGGAACGTATTTGATATTTTTATATATTATTTAATACCAAATTGGGAACGTTATAGACGTGTTGTTATACGTGAGTGTGTTTTGGTGGCTTTGTGCATTCAATTAAACAAATCATTATCAAGTGGGATGAATGTGAAGTCAAGTAGGCTGAATGGGAAGTCAAGTTCGGTGTTTTGGTCCACACACTTTGACAGCTTCAACTATCTGAGAAAGATTATAGTTTTTATTTTTTTATTTTATGGTTCATGATTTGTGTTTTTTTTCCGAGGGGTCATGATTTCAGTTATATTTGCTTTTATGGAATAAAATAATTGTTTTTATGGAAACTTTATATATAATTTCCTTTTTTTATTTGTTTTAACTTTTTATAATTTTTTATTTCACTAAAAAATTCATTGCATATTATCTCTTTTATTTTTTAAAAATTTAGAAAACTATCTCACCATTGAATTTGTGGTCAAGGAAATGTTCAAAGAAATTGTTTTTTAACACTCTTTATTACTCACTTATATTATATAAAACTTATATAAATCTCATCACTTTATGTGTGACTTATTTCTAAAATATGGGATCCACATTTATTTTACGCCTATATGAGGTGATTTGTACTTATACATTAAGTTGATTGCTCAGCTATCAAGTCACTGTGATTTTTTTTCTTTTGCTTTGTAGTCACAAAATTTGATAACCCAAAGATCATATTAAAGTATTGCTTTTAAAATGAATAACCCAAGATTTGTGAGACAAATTTTGTGAAGAGACTTAGTACTTCAATGGAATAAAATCTTATAATTTCAGGTCCTGGATTATATACGGTAGGAATGAAACTAGGATTATCTTGCTACTGGATCAATTAATGCTTGTGACAAAAATTGCTTGAGAAAGTTCATGATAAAAAAAAATTAGATACAACAAATTATGTCAGATAAGTTAGTGTTGAAAATTGTTTGAAGGAAGGTTTAGGATAGTTGATTTTAAAAGTTTCTCCACTTAGTATATAACTTTGATAAACATATTTTCCAAGCTTGCACAAACTAATGTCAAAATTATTGACAGTTAGGTAGGTCGGCCACAGTTATTGAATATTTCCCTTGTTGAGTTTTCTTTTCGGATTCAGTGGACGGCCAAGTGCGAGTGTTCTAACACAGTATTTTTATCTGCAACATGTGATTGCCACTGCCAGTTAGTCAAAATATGTTCTCTGGCTTGAAATTTGTAATATTTAGCTTGAAGCAATGGTAAACTCTGTTCTTTTAAATCCATAGAATATGAATATATGGATCATTACATAGTTTCAAGATAGCAATCTGAATCTGATTTAGCTTTCCACAAGTAATCAATTATTAAATCCCAGTGTCTGATCCATAAAGTATTGAAGCTATCGTGAACATTCACTTAACTGACTCAAGAATCCATAGAACAGACTTAGGGGTCCGTTTGTTTTGGATTTTTTTTTAAAATTATATATTTTTTGATTAAAAAAATCACTTTTTTATTTTAGTAGTGTTTGTTTTAGATTTTTAAAAAATCCATTTTGTTAAAAAAAATCATTTTTAGCCTCAAAATGAAAAGCTATTTCAAGTAGCTTTTCTAAACATAAGCAACTTAAGTGTAAAAGCTTCAAATCTTAAAAAATGATTTTTATGATGGTAAACAAACGGAAATAGCTTTAGATTTTATTAAAAATCTCTAAAAAAAAAATCCCTAGATTCTTTTAACTCAAAATCTATTTTTTTTAAAGTTGAAACAAACGCACCCTTAAACTCTCCCAATTTTTGCTTGTTAGGGTCTTGAATTTCAGAAGGATAAATATCATTTGAAACCTGGCTGGATGAGGAAATGTGTTCCTTATTTGGTCTCTCTCTCATAAACACACATCTACGTACATAGTACATAATTCAATTTAGACTTGAGATGTTATTTTTGTTTCTTCATAAAAAGTAATATATATGTAGTCATAAATTAATATTTTGCATTTGACAACTTGAGTATCTCCGGTAGGTTACTGTAACTGGTCTTAAGACACCATTTCGAGGTGATTTGCTGAAGCATGTTGCTGAAGAGGTTATGAAGTTAGCAAAAGTAAGGTGTTATTATTATTCTTATTGCAATTACTATCAATGTTGCCACGAGCATCTATTGTTATATATCTCTTGAGAGTCTCGCAGAGCGCCGGAGGCAACAACGGATTAATGACTAAGTCTACTGTGAGATCTTTTTTTAATAAGCCAAACTAGCTCATCGGAATTAGCATCAAGGAGAATCGAACGTGAGACCTTGAGAAAAACACACTCAAAAATCTCAGACCAACATCATAATGCCAACCCTAGTGGGTTAGGTCTACTAGAAGATCTTGATACCACATCTCTATCCAAAACCTTAATAATCACTGAGACTAACCACTCACACACTTCCACTTAACGCCAACAATCTCTCCTTGAATCAAGCATGGAAACCAAAACAGTAAACAAAACAAAAAATTAGTCAGGGATCTTATACCACGTGTTGGGGAGTCTGGAAACAGACGCAACAACAAGCTAATGAACAAGATCATCAAAAGACGTTTACAATTTATACACCACATCTCCATCCATAATCTCAAAGCATTGAATATATATGTCACATCTCTTACATATATCCTCTGTCCATTTATAGTCAATGTGTGATTAAATACTAACACTTTAACTTCATTAATATCTAAAGGATGGCTTGGAAAGAAGAGGCTTCATGGAATCAAGATTTTTAAATGAAGTAGCTGAGGTGGCCAGAACAGGTAATGGATTTTTAGATTATATACTCATTAATGACGCTTCTTCGATATTGGTGCTATGCTTCAGATGGCCCTATTCCATTTCATAACAACTTGGTTTAGTTAAATGTGAACATCCAAAATTGTCTATCTAGTAGGCCTTATTTTAATTAGAGACTATGTTCAAAGCACTGACCAATGTTCTGCTCTCAATTGAACATTCTTTTATCTTCAGTTCTAGAAATGAGTTATAGTTTCTCTTAGTATGTGTGTGTATATGTTTCTCTTTGTGTGTCATATTGAAAACACTTGAAATTTTCTGTTTTCACGTTCTAATCCAATGGAAAATATTACCAAAGCAATACTGTGAGGAGTACTTCTACTTGTATACAAATTAACTAATGCAATTATAGGTAGCTTTCGCCAAACATGTTATTTTTATTTGGTATGAGTCTAATACTCTTTGTGTTGCCAGGTGTCACTCCAGCTGAGAGGCTTTTGGAATTGTATCATGGAAAGTGGGAGCAATCTGTTGATCATGTATTCGAGGAATTGCTTTATTAAGGTGTATTTAGCTGCTTGGTTTTCTTTCGAATTCATGTGGGGGAGGTTAATAGTGTAAAGTGTAAACCACCCTTTTTGGGTAGAAAAAGAATTGTTTGTAAAACAATGGCTGCAGTTTTGTTTATCTTACTTGTGAGATGCTTTTAGATATATATGGAATAAACACGCTTAGGTTGGTATGATGGTGTTGGGATTTTGGAGTGTTCTGCTCCCAATGTCTCATGTTTAATTTTACCTTGCTAATTTCGATAAGCTAGTTTGACTTCTAAAAAAAAGATATATATGGAATAATATGTGATGTAATGCTTGGAAACATATCAGATCAAGCTGGTATTTAATTCATGTTGGAAGTTGGAAGAGATCGAAGTTTCCATGAAGAATAGCTGCAACTTTCTACACGGGGTTTACTTATGAAATGAAAATATATACAAGGTGAATAAAAGAATTAATTCAGTTATCTCCGAAATCTTTGTGAGGGGTTTGCATTGTCATAAAATTGTAAATCCCAACTTCCCCTCTCAATTGTCTCAAGCAAAGGTACCTCGTTTTAGGAAATGGATTCTCTCAATTATTTTCTCTCATTTTTCCTCATCCATTCCCATACACCACCACAATGTAAGAAGAAAACGCAGTTGCTAAGTAAAATCACATTTATTTTCTAACTTCTCGTACTTATTTACTGTCAAAATCTTATTAACCTATGAAGATGTTAGTCTAAAAAAAAGATGAAGTCGTGTCTTTCACATTTTGGAATGCCTCTCCATCACGTTGCTAGTCCCAGTTTTAGGTGCCCTTGAACGCTGCTGTTGAAATTTCTTTTTAGCTCTATAAAGGATATTATGCACTTCTTCAAAGTGGGGATTTGTTGCAGTTCTTGTATCCTCAATCCACTGAAGAACTTTCTTGTATGGGAACAATATTCGATCGCAATTCTTCTCATCCAAAACCTAAGTTTATTGACATTTTAATTATAAAAAAATTACAAATTTATAAAAATGTAACCATGGAACTAATCATCATTCTGATTTAACCAGATTTCAAGACAATAATTTGGTTGGATGCAAGACAGATAACATCAACAATTACAAAGACATATATAGTTACCTCAAGTTGTGTGAGTTCACAAACTAGGCTGAGATCCGCTATAGACGGTTGAAAACCATCAAGAAGGAAGTGTCCATCTCCGTTGAGCCAAATGTCCTCTAGTTTTGATAATGAAGATAATAAAACTTTCTCTGCTTCAGCAGCTGCTTCTGGATTCAGTGGACGACCAAGTACAGGTCCTAATACAGTATTTGAGACATAGTTCACTGCAAAAGATAATTGCCAATGTTAGTCAAAATGTATTCTTTGGCTTGAAATGTGTAATATTTGACTTGCAGCAAATGTAAAATCTATTCTTTTAAATCAATATTCAAAAGTATATGTATCGTTGCATAATTTTCAGATACTAACAAAATTTAGATTAATGATACGAAGCTTCCCGCAAGCACGCAGTTATTAAATCTCTATCTGATAGTGATCCATATAAATAAGTATTGAAAATATGAATATCACTAACCTGCGCTTAACTGACTCAAAAATCCAGCGAACAAACTTCAATGGTTATAGAAAATATGCAGAAGTTAATAATCCGAAGATTGAAATTTCTATAATTAGTAGTTTGTAGGTACTTTTCATACATTACAAACCCTATCTGTCCCACAAGTTTCCCTAGAAGTAGAACAAGTTCCGATGCAACTGCTCAAAGAAAATCACATTACTTAAAGAAGACAGAAGAGTTTCGGCTAGATATGTAAAACACCTGCTCCATATCGTAAATTAGAATGATGCCAGTCCAATACTGAGTTAATTTTGGCTCTCCTGAAAACATCAGTTGGATACCTGAAATATCAACAAGGAAAGCCGTTACAACTAACTAGTAGTTTAGAAACCCTTTTATCCTTAATACATGGAAATGATGATCTAATTCAGATTACAGAAAAATGTATACATTTACTAAGCCTTTATTCTGTTCTGATTCATCCTAATTTCAGATAAGCATCCAAAAGTGAGGAATAATAGAGCACTAGAAATGCATATAAAATCCTTGTCAAGTAGTTGTCATGGTTAAGCCCTTTATTTTAGTTTGTTTAGTTTCAATTTTGGAGGAGGTAAAATTGATTTTAGAGGTATAGAATTGATTTTGACATGTTTGCACATTCTAGAGTAGAATTGATTTTGCCTCCAGATTCTAACTTCAAACTGCAACTTGGAGCTTTTGCATCTACAATTAATTTTTAGTGTCAAATTTACTGTTAAACTTATTTTTAACCAGAATCGATTTTACAAAATCAATTTGCACATGTTCAGCTACAACTACTATATGACCCTAAAGTATTTTTTAAAATGATCAAAGAGATAGTGGGATTCCAGAAGAAGCAAAAGAAGTGGTTGGACTAACCAATGGTCAGCAACTCCAGGAAAAGCAGAAGAAAGATAAACAAGGATTGCATGGCTGACAAAACAAAACATGATTAATTAAATAACATACATTAAAACCAAAAAGTAAACATGTACTTGAGAAGGAAATTCAAAATTTACTGCAGAATTTATAGAAATAAAAATTAAGTTATAGTAATCAGATGAGATTGTGTCAAAACAGTTAGTTACCTCTCGAAGAGATTGAAGTTTCCATGAAGAATAGCTGGAACTTTCTGCAGAGGGTTTACTTCTGAAATGAAAAGATATACAACAAGGTGAATCAATTAAGTAATAACTTGTAGCACATACATGTTTGTTGTATTTGTATAGTACCTGTGAATTCAGGAGATAGATGGTGACGTTTGGAAAGGTCAACTTTAATCTCCTCGAAGTCAATTCCGTTAAACCTTTTCAAAATTCATTCCAAGATGATAAGATAAGTGATATATAAATGTAAATTTGTTGAGTTAATTACTTACCTTACCTGCAGAATATAAGAACTGCTCGAGATGGTTGGGACATACGATCTGCATACACCTTCAGCTTCCCCATCATCCTTTCAACTGCTTCACCTCCACTTTCCTTTTCTGTTTGGGACCGCTTTGGCTTAATTTCTATCTCTTTTGAGGAATGAGATAACGAGCTAGCAAGGATCGACAGGTTTAATATTGGAAGCAAGATAAATCAAAAACGAAAACAAAAGGTTATTACTACATGGTAAAATCTAAGGTTATGTTATATATATACGATGATAAATGATACTCCAAAGTTTATATGAAAAAATATCAAAAAAATAATAATACAATCCCAAGTTTGCTACCAAAAACAACCAATTTCGATTGGACATTTATTTCAACAAATTTACTTTTAACCATTCAGTTTTTTTTTTCTTTTCAACTTTGAACTTAAATCTACATCGAACACTTTTTGTACTTCACAGCACAATTCTTTTTCACAATCCTTCCTCAATGTATATCATACTATTCTCCCTCCGTCTCAAAATATAAGTCGTTTAAGGTTTGTGCACGATTATTAAAAAAATGATTAATTGTGTTGATTTCAATGGTAAAATTAGTAGAATTTACTAATATACTCTTATTAATTGTAGTTAGTAGAGTAGTTAAGTTGGATAAAATTCAATAAATAATGGTATAATAGTGGAAAAAAAATAATAAATGCTGCATTGATATTGTAAAGTGACAATTATTTTGAGAAAAGAAAAAAATGCTAAAGAGACAATACTTCTTCCGTCTCACATATTAGTCGTTTAAGGTTTGTGCACGATTATTAAAGAAATGATTAATTGTGTTGATTTCAATGGTAAAATTAGTAACATTTACTAAAACACCCTTATTATTTGTAGTTAGTGGAGTAGTTAAGTTGAATGAAATTCAATAAATAAGGGTGTAATAGTGGAAAAATAATAATAAATGTTGCATTGGTATTGTAAAGTGACAATTATTTCGAGAAAAAGAAAAAATGCTAACAGACAATTGTGAGACAGGGGGAGGAATGGTGAGACAGAGGGAGTATAATGCTATAATATAAAGGTAATACCAAAAAATTGTTTTAACCCTCCGATCTTAGAGAAAGAAAACTCAAAATTTAACCAACAATAACTATCAATTTTGGTCGGACCATTTTCTTAACGATGTAGATCAATAAAATCTTGATTGTAAAAATTCTTGACCAAAAAAAAAAAGTTTCTGTTGGTGTAATTATCACTCAATGATGCGTTGGATAACCGTGCATACTAATTTATACGGTCATTATTCATGGCTAAATACTGCAGCAATTTACCATCTCTGAAATATTTTACAAGACAAAGGACAGACAGACTAACATTTTATTTTCGATAAGTGACAGACTAACACATGTAATCTCAAATCTGCACTTAAGACTTGATTCATAAATCTTTGAATCGCAATGAAATTTATTATATGCCAAGCTTAGCAATCTCATAATGGGTTTCAATATAGACATAAACTTCATCTTCGAAAACTCAAGCCTGACAATTGCAACCAACGATGTATTGGACATGGCCAATTGGTCACATTAAGCTGTCTCGGATATGTTACTGGCATGGTTGATTAATCACATCCTTGAAGTTATAGGGGCTTTAATCCCAGATTTCATTTCTTCATCTGTCTGACTAGATTTCTTCAATGAAAGCCTCAATTTGAGCTTATAGAGGACATTATGAACTTCATGAAAATGTGGTTTCGTTGCATTTTTTGTGCTCTCAATCCACTGCTGAACTTTCTTGTACGGGCCAAGAATACGATCATGATCCTTCTCATCTAAAAGCTGCATCCAAAAAAATGTCATTATCACAATATTATTGACATTCTGTCCTGCATGTCACATTTCTAGCTAAACATGAACTCAATAAAAAAAAACAATAAAAAAAACAAAGTTTTATGTTTTAGGAACTCCCCAGTGCCACTTTTACCTGTAATTGCATAATTTCGCAGACCAGGCTGAGATCCGCTATGGAAGGTCGGAAGCCACCAAGCAAGTATTGCCCGTCACCCTTAAGCCAAATGTTCTCTATTGTGGACAGAGATGATATCAAAACTTTCTCAGCTTCAACAGCTGCTTGCTTGTTTAGTGGTAGACCCAATAATGGAGCTAGTACAGTATTTAGAACAAACCCAGCTAGAGCAAAAAACAAGTAGACTAGGTCATACACAAAAGGAAACACAGTGTCTTCAATCACCCATTCTCATAAAAATACTAATCAGAAACTAATGCAAAAGATGTAATTCAAATGTACATGCAAAGAGTATAAGTTAACCAAAAATCCATGACATTACCAGATTGATACAAAAAAATACAAATAACATCATGATAAATGCGCTCAAAGAAATACTTAACCAACTTTATGCAGTCACCTGCTATGTGAGCATATTCTATGAAGCTTCTTAGCTTAGCCATGATTTTTTTAGCTAACTTGATAAATAATATATAAGCACGGGAATTTAAGTCTATCTAGTCCAGAAACAAGCAACACAAGAAATTAATCTCTAATTAGTGAAAGAAGACTATATTGAAATTTGATTACTGAAAGAAAATAAACAGAGGGTTATTTTCGTGGTATAACGCACCTGCTCCACGGCGCAAATTCAGGTGATGCCAATCTAACACCGCGTGAATTCTAGCTCTCCTGGAAACATCAGCTGGGTACCTAATGGAATCAATGAAACAAAAAGTTTAAAAAATAGGACAACATAATTGTATGACTGCACTGAATAAGGTACAAACACAGAGAACACAGAAAGAAACCTGCAGTATGTAATGACTAGCATACACAAAGGTTAAACTTACACGAGGATGCATGTCTAACATTAGTATGTCAGAAAATTCCACTAACAGAGGGTGCATTTTTGAGATACAATACAATGTTTAGCTAATGGAAGTATCAAATACAAGCATAAGCCATTACCCTCCTAACCTCTATCCATTCACATATCTTGAGCTCATAGTAAAGATTGCAAAAGAGTGAAAATACTAACCAATGGTGTGCAACTCCAGGAAATGCAGAAGCAAGATAGATAAGAATTGCATGACTGCAAAGAAGAATACAACAAATACGTGAATAGGGAAAAGTCAATAATTGAAGAACCAATTTGGAAAAAGCTTAACATAAAGAAGCTATTTTAAATAGCCTCTCATAAAAAATCATTTTCGATTGAATGAAAATGGAATAATTGAAGTATGGAAGTACCTCTCGAATAGTTTGAACCTTCCATCAACAATAGCAGGCACTTTCTTGAAAGGGTTAATAGCTGAAATGAAAATGGAATGAATTGAATTGAATTGTTTTCCATGAAAATAAAAATACATGCATATGAAATTGATTACTACCTTGAAATTCAGGAGATAACTGCTGACGTTTGGAAAGTTCGATATGGATTTCTTCAAAATCGATTCCGTTAACTCTGTGGAATTTAGAGTTTCATGTATCAAATTTAATTAAAAAAAAAAAAAGAAATTGATTGAAATTAGGAAAAGAGAAGGAGAGTGAAAATACAAACTTGCAGAAGATAAGAATGGCACGGGACGGCTGGGACATACGGTCCGCATACACTTTCAGCTTCATCTTTCTTTCTTTCTTCGCCACAACTGCACTTTCTGTAATGTCTTCTTCTATTCCATCGTCATTTTCTTATTTCTTTCCAATTTTGGTGTTCGTGCACAGATTTGGTTTGGGTGATAAATATGAATTTTCTTAAATTTATGTTTTCTTTAAAAATTCTAACTTTTTTTTTAAATATTTTCATAATTTTCTATAATTTTTAGAAATTTTCATTAAAAAATATGTAGGTTATACATGAGTTGATTAAATAATAAGAAATAATCTCGTGGATGAAATTTTTTTAAGGGTCAAAAGCTTGAAAAATATTTTATGAGGACTTAAATCAAACGTTAATATATTCAGAGAGACCATTTATTTATTTAACTCTAAAAAAATATCGTTAAACTAAATTTTATTAATTTTAGTTTTAAAAATGATAAAATAAAGTATCCAAGACTTTTTTTCACACTTTGTTTAGAAGTTTGGAGGAGAGGGGAAGGAAGGGTTTTGAGGGTGAGAAATATAAAGAAAAATTGAAAAAAAAATTACATCGTTAAAAAGAGTGTTTGTTTTAGATAGTGGTAAATTAATGTTCATGATTTATATATTTTTAATTTTAAGAATACTATAACATCATAGATTAAATTTGAAGAATTTATATAAACCTTCTCAGATCCTCTAAAACTTTCCTTCAATACAATTTTTTAGTTCTTAGATGAGGAGGGTTTTATATTTTTTCCATTTATTTCTTCCTTTTTTCTCAAACATTTCTCCCCCTTACCTTTCAAACTTACAAACAAAGCCTTAATGATAAAAAAATATAACGCTATTGTTTTGGTGGACTTAGTTTTTATTTTAAGGTATTTTATTTTTTGGTAAATTACACGACAAGTTCTTTGAGTTATTTAATCATAATAAATTGGTCCTTAGTTTTTTTTTTGGTACCATTTAGGTTATTTTAGTTAATTAATTACAATAAGTTGGTCCTTTAAGTTTTGTCGTACCAATTAGGTACTTTAGGTTATTTAACTGTAACAATTTGAAAATTTAAGATCAAAGTTATTCCAGATCTAAAAGTTTTGTTCAAATAACCTAAATTACATAAGTGTTAATTAACTTAAATGACCTAAATTATGCTTTTAATCTCAATCCAATTTATTTATAGAAGGATTTTTTTCCCCCTTTTTTCATAAAAAACTTGTTGGTCTTTTATTCATACATATCAATTGTAAAAAAAATAAAATTTACTACCTCCGATCATATTTATAGAAAAAAATTTGGTCAACAAAAGTTGATTTATCAAGACAAAATTTTAATTCAGATACGTTAACTTTTGTTGACCAAACATTATCTCATAAGCATGACCAATAGGAATATGAATAAAAGTCAATTTATTACAGACGTAGGGTGTATTTTTATTAAATGAAGTTTAGAAAATATTTGAATACGTTTATATTTTTAGAAAAAGAACGTTAAAATAGTGATGACGTAATTGATGATGGATGGAGTGGTGGAAAGATGTGAAATACAGGGTGCATCCATCGGCACTTGGACACGAGAAGAAGCATCCACGCGTAATCTTGGTTATTATTCTGTTCACATTCACAACTGTCGGTGGCCCTCAGAACAGAACAAAGGTATAAACGCACGGGGTAACACTAACACTTGTGTAAGAAGAAGAATAAATAAAACCTCAATGCTTTGTACTTCAACTCGCATCCTATTTATTTCAACTACAAAACGTGTTTTAACCGCTCCTCTTTCTCGCTTCATCTCAAACAAACCTATAATACGTAAACCACTTTTTACAACTCCAACCCCTTCTTTGTATTTCACTTTAAGAAGAACAGATCACACCATGGCTTCTTCTGCATCAAACCCTCAATCAATTCACGATTTCACTGTCAAGGTAATATCTTATCATTCCCTCTTCTTCATCTTTTATATCTCTACAACACAACAATTACCACCATATTCATTTGCAGGATGCTAAGGGTAACGATGTTAATCTCGGTGACTACAAAGGAAAGGTCCTTATCATTGTCAATGTTGCCTCACAATGGTATACTTATATAGTATAATACAATTGATCATATATGCTTATCTTATAATCATTTCATTTCACCCTAAAGGTTTATATGACTGTGCTTCCAGATCTAACAAATTCAATTCTTGTTTGATGCAGTGGATTGACTAACTCAAATTACACTGAGCTGAGTCAGCTGTACGAGAAATACAAATCAAAAGGTTTTCATTCCTCTCTCTTCTCTCTTTTATGTTTTATTTTCCTTATACTTATTAATTATCAGTTGTATATGTGCTCGAATAACCAATTTTATATCAATATCACAATATACTTGTTTCTAATCCCTTTGGAGCATAAGCTCAAATGGAGAGCTAAATCCAATAAAAACTAGTTTGTTATCATGTATAAGCTCTTTTTATAACGAAAGATAAAATAATGTCAAAACTCTTTTCGTATAAGCTATTTTCATAAGTTATCAACCTATCATATGGACATGTCATTCTCTCTTTTTAAGGTTCAAGCACCTAACTTATTGTGGTATCCCATTCCATCATCTTTCTAAAATACTTTGTCATTTTATTCAGGTTTGGAAATTCTGGCATTCCCTTGTAATCAGTTCGGGGCACAAGAGCCTGGATCTGTTGAAGAGATACAAAACTTTGTGTGTACTCGCTTCAAGGCCGAGTTTCCCGTTTTTGACAAGGTAAACTTCGCTCATGGTTTTATTCTATGTAAAATCATTAATTTCCATGCTGCTAGAACAAATGCTCTGATCATGGCATTGGCCCCTTCAATACCTACTTATTGGGTGTAGCTAAAACTCAAATCATGTTTTTGAGGCACATGTGCTTTATGTTAACCTATAAATCTTCAGTTAGGTTCCCTTATACATATTCTGAATTATTACTGCATTCAAATTTATGTGGATATTAGATATAGAACAGGTGATTTGTTCCATGATTTCCACATGTTCACCCTGGCTGTGTAATGCTTCAAAATCAGTGTTGTAAGCATAAACTAAATTCTGCTACGCTGCCGCAGTTTAATAGCACTGCATTAAATCAGTTTCAGACCTTATATGAACCATAAATTAAGCAGAAAAAATAAACTAATTTCAAGCCTTTGTAGTCAAGCCTTACCCTTATTGCATGAAACTAATTTCAGTAATATGATGATGAATGCACTATAATGAAAGAGGGGACAGGGTGCTAAAGAGTGGAAGGTTGAAAGTCATCTAAACTCTGAATTTTTCAGTTATATGTTAGGTCATATTGAAGTATTTTATTGTCGCTGGCTTCCCCCAAATCCTATACGTATAAGATTTAACACAGTCCAACTACAATATTTCACTTTCCTCTGTATGCTTTTTGCTGTAATGTCATAAATGCATACTCAGGTGATATTTATTTGGTTTTAATTAGGTTGATGTGAATGGTGCCACTGCCGCTCCAATCTACAAGTATCTGAAGTCGAGCAAAGGTGGACTATTTGGGGATGGTATCAAATGGAACTTCTCCAAGTTCCTTGTTGATAAAAATGGGAATGTTGTTGATCGTTATGCACCAACAACTTCTCCACTGAGCATTGAGGTAAGAAATTTGTATGATGACACATATGATGCCGCCAAGATATAATGAATTTTTTGTACTAAGTATATTTTCTTTTTTGATGTCCGCAGAAGGACTTGCTGAAGCTGCTTGATGCATAAGTTATGAATGATGGGAACATGGAATAAATGTATATGAACGATAAGAATTGTACTATTTCCTATGTGAATAAAGGAATGTATCGCAGATGTTGGTGCAGTTTCCTCCATTTCGTTATATACTTACCCAAACAGTTGTTTTGTATTTCGGATGATCTTGGTTCATCTTCATGAGATTGTGTACTTGACTTGTTACTTCTGTATGAATGTAAATGATAACATAAGCTTCGTTTAGCCATACACTTGTCTTTTCTATTTCATTTTTTATTTCCCGGTTAAAGATATGACTGGTATCTGTGCGTAGATAGGATCTGGATTCTCAAGCAGCTGCACTCTGTAGTTTGCTAATAAATTATGTGCATGATCTTGTATGAAATACTTATCAACTGGGGCTTAGGATAAGAGGCTCGAGTTGTCTGAAACAACCCAAAGATTCACTTTTTTTTCACTAGTTATTGGGATCGATTCTTAATCCTCCCCCAACTCAGCACTACTTAACTAATTGAGTCATTATATAACTTTGATATGAAAATGCTATTGTGTGTCTTCCTTTTTCAGCTATTATGTGTTTTAAAAGCACTATTACATGTCACATTTTAACGATGTGTATTATCCCATCATATAAATGCAAATGTATGTTTGTATGATATTGTTCAATTAGTCTTTATGAATATTTTCAAAATAGTAAATTTTTATAATATAGTTTATTAAAGATAATTAAAAATATTAATAATTAAAGTTGTGTTTTGATATGTGTGCAGTGGTTAACTGCCGACATGTATTTTAGAACAAATGGAGTCTGTCGATGTACAATAAATGAATATAAAAACACATGAGTATAACATTCATTAATTGACGTGTAACATACTAATCAATCAAACTCATAAAAATATTGTAATAATTTAAAAGTTTTGTTCAATATGAATCTGTTTGAATTAACTCAACTTTTAACATTTGAAAAATAGTTTACGTAAATAAATAGGTCGTAAGGTTAATTCATAAATTCTCATCAATAAAAATCGTAACCTCGTAAACTGTTTAATAAACTCATAAACAATAAATAAATATTATGTTTCCAACGCAATTTGTTTTATTTTTTTAATTTGTAAAGAAACATGTTAGCATGAAAAAATTGAACATCGGTTTACAAATGAATGACCATCATAGATGAAAATAGAACTTGAGTTGTTTGGTTGTTCTAAACTCCATCAATCAAGTGAGTACGGTAGAAAACAAAACATGAGCATCGAAGCCTGTAACAGTAAGGATCCAAAATCGGTCTACGACTTCACTCTCAAGGTTATTTGCTATCTCTCTCTGTCTGTCTGTGCGCTTTGACCTAATAAATAATTTTAAAACTTTTTTTGTTTTCTTCAATTCTGCAGGATGGTAAGGGAAATGATGTTGATCTTGCCACTTACAAGGGTAAAGTCCTCCTCATTGTTAACGTTGCTTCCAAATGGTATGTATATCCTACCATACATACTCTCTTTTATTCATTTCAATTATATATAGACACAATTTAGATTGACTTATGATATCGCATGTTCATAAGCTGTTTTCAACTTATTCCTGGATAGTTTTTCAAAATAAATAGCTTATTGATGCTTTAAGCTGCTAAGTAAGCTGTTTATTTGTAACTCTTGTTTGTTTTGGATTATTGTTTTCATTGAGGCAGTGGCATGACCAACTCAAATTATTTGGAGTTAAATCAACTATATGACAAGTACAAACACAAAGGTTTGTATTTCTATTTCTTTTGGGGATTCATTTTGTCATCTACTTTTCTCTCAAGACAGTGTTTCTTTCTTTCTATTGTTGTTTTCCAAATATTATATGTTTACGTGATACACATAAGATGAGATGACTGAATTGGTATCTTAATTAGGCCTTGAGATTCTCGCATTTCCAAGTAATCAATTTGGCGAGGAAGAACCTGGAACCAATGATCAAATATTGGATTTTGTTTGTACTCGCTTCAAATCAGAATTCCCCATCTTTGATAAGGTAATTCAACATATAATCTTCAAATTGGAAAGCCTAGTTTTCTTGAACAATTTTTTTTTCCAAGTTCCAATTTTTTAGATGTTGAAGATTAAATAATTGAGATTTTGTGCCTCTGCACTATGTTTGCTTGCTGCTTGTTTCAATTATGTGTTTGCAGTGGTATGATTTACACTTTGCATTGTAACCTATTGTCAATCTTAAGCCTTTCCACGTATATGATGATTTAAAACAAGTTAACACAAAATAGCACCAATAGTAATTATTGATCTTCATGTGATTTAGAATTTACGCCAAAATTTGCGATATATATGTAAAGATAATTCCACTGCTACTGTGAACCGTAATGATCTTAAAATGTTGCTTGACTAGTTGTACGTAGTTGGATAAAGATTAGAAGATAACTGTTATTCTGCTTTGACTTCTGCTAAATACTTTGCATTGAAGAACTGATATCGATATGCACGAACTTATAAGTTCATCTCCATGGTTGTGCTAGATTGAAGTGAATGGGGACAATTCTGCTCCCTTGTATAAATTCTTAAAGTCAGGTAAATGGGGAATTTTCGGAGATGATATTCAGTGGAACTTTGCCAAGTTTCTAGTTGACAAGGATGGTCAAGTCGTTGATCGATATTATCCCACCACCTCTCCTCTTAACCTTGAGGTATATGGAGCATTTTTTATATATCAATATCATATGACATTGATGGTTTGTGTTGCTAATGTAATTCTTCTGGTGTCTTTTATTATATTGCAGCGAAACATCTGTAAACTACTTGGTGTTGAATGAATACATACATGGATTCAGCTTGGAAAAGAGGATGGTTATCTTGAATAAAGCATCACTTTTTGGCTTTGTAATGTTCCTTTTTGAAGTTGTAATATTATGCATAATGGATTAATTTCTGACAAACTGAACAGACATGCATATCCTTATAGACAGCATGATGCTTAATTTTATAAAGATTGACGAATGTCAAGACTTTCTTTAGTTTTATTATAATTTTAAACAAATCATATAACATCTAACTATCTAAAATCTTAACTTATCATATCAAACAATAGAATCGTCACATGCATGTTATTGACAGGAATATGTTAAGCAAAATTATACTAATAGGATACACTTCTTACCAAACTTTGTTTTGGGGGAGGGGTGTGATTTTTTAAAACATGTCCAAAAATGTATATCAAATTATCACAATATGAACATTGTGTAATTTACCCTCTAATAATGCACCAGTTTTAAATTTTTTGGTTCTATCCAGTTAGAGATTAATCTTTGTACGCACCGGTTCACCAAAAAAATAAAGGGAACTTCTATGGTACACCCGCAAATTAAGGTGTACCGGTACTCCTACTTCAAAAATCTTTAAATTAACTATTATTTTTATGGAATAAAGAGCTATTTGTTGATATTTAT
>Ga0228711_1001076_pt1 | contig 38565 bp, 17 predicted proteins | sample MedpolnodulmetaG_2_FD_177996 | JGI IMG/M metagenome (GOLD analysis project Ga0228711, IMG submission 177996) | Root nodule microbial communities from Medicago polymorpha collected in Santa Monica, California, United States - brown nodules | ecosystem: Host-associated > Plants > Roots > Nodule...
GTATCACTGCCTAAAAAATTATAATGTTGTTTGATTTTTCCTATGTCTGTACAACTTTCGAAACAACACTATTCAATTTTAGAAACAACATTATAAATATTATACAGTACAACAAAAAGGAAAGTATGCTCACAGTTTCAAAGTCGTACTCGACGATGTATGTTCTGTACTTCACTTATAGGTTGTTGATTGCCTTGTCATATTCTGAAACTGAGTTAATAATTAAACATGGGTATTAGAGTAAAATTAACCATTAGGGTTAGGTTAAAATTAGGGCAAATATTTGTTTACGGGTTAACTTTAATAAATAAGAGATAAGGCAGAATTGTTTTTTTCAAAAAAATAGGAGATTAGGTGTGATTTTCTTGAGAAGGAAAAAATAGGGTTAGTAATTAAACAGGGGTATTAGAGTAAAATTAACCATTAGAATTAGGTTAAAATTAGGGCAAACATTTGCTTCCGGGTTAACTTTAATAAATAAGAGATTAATTTTTTTTTGTCAAGACTTAATTATTGTTTTTACTAGAACTGGAATAACAATTCATATAATTTATTTGGAAAAAAATGCAAAATATAAGTTGGTAGATTATTACTATAATAAAGATATGATTACGAGACCCACGCAACAATGGTTCCTTATTGCATTTATATATATAAAAAGAAAACTATCCCTTTCAGCACACTTTTGGGTTGCATTTTTCTTTTGAAAAATACCCTTAATTTTAAATACAAATAACACATGTAAAAATATATAATAATAAATTTAATTTAAGGAGAAAACTTACACAATGTTCCTTATGAATTGTCCCTATTGTTAGCTAATTATAAAATGATACTCACAAAAAATTAACACAAAATAAAAATTCATGTTACTTTTTTATTAGCCGTTTTTATGTTGTACATGTGTTTCCATCAAAAAGCAGTATTTTCATATTATTTTATTATTTTATTTTATTAATATTATTATTTTATTTTATTAATATAAGTTACTCTTCCTTAGTCTTTGATCAATTGTAACAAACGTGAGCAAAAAATATAGGTAAAGATTGGACTTTAAATCCTCTAAAAAAATTAGTAACAAACGTGAGCAAAAAATAATGTTAAAGATTGGACTTTAAGTCCTCTAAAAAAAGATTAGTAAGAAACGTGAGCAAAAAATATTGTTAAAGATAGGACTTTAAATCCTAAAAAAAAAAGATTAGTAACAAACGTGAGCAAAAAATAATGTTAAAGATTGAACTTTAAATCCTCTAAAAAAAGATTAGTAACAAACGTGAACAAAAAATAATGTTAAAGATTGGACTTTAAATCCTCTAAAAAAAGATTAGTAACAAACCTGAACTAAAAATAATGTTAAAGATTGGACTTTAAATCCTCTAAAAAAAAGATTAGTAGCAAACTTGAGCAAAAAATAATGTTAAAGATTGTACTTTAAATCCTCTAAAAAAAAGATTTGTAACAAACATGAGCAAAAAATAATGTTAAAGTGTCTGCATTAATATTAACAAATATTAATGGAAATTTTTATTATAAACAAAATATTGCCCATAGCGCAGTAAAAAGAGCGGATAGAAAACCGCTCATAGTGTAGTACGTGCCCGTCTTTCCGCCAGTTTATATAATATAAGTTTAATTCGGGTTAGTTTGCTGAAAATAATAATATTAAAGTGTCTTATATTTAGTGTAACAATTTATCTGTTTTTCTGACAACTTAAAAGAAAAAAAGAAAATATTTTGTATTCTACCGAATGTATTATATATGTTCTCACTTCAAATTCATTAATGTAAGAAGAGGGTGTCGACAGGGAATGCATTTCTAAAGATGTTGTTTTGAGCTTGATCATACTTCTCTGTCAATTGAAACTTGCCGCTTGGCAAGACAATATGATTAAGTTAAAAAAAAAATTATAATGCAGTCTTTCTCGGCATTACTCATCTTATATGAATGAATTTTATGTGAGAACATATATAGTTCATTTAATAGAATGCAAAATGTATTCTCTTTTCCTTTTGAGTTTTCAAAGAGACTAGCTAATTGTTACACTATGTACAAGACACTTCAATGCCAACATTTTTAGGAAACTTCTATGAATTTAATTTAAATCCAGCATTTTTAGAGAGAATGTAATGTAATGTAACACTTTCTTAGAGAGAATGTGATGTTACAGAACATTTTAAGATTGATTTCGTTTTTGCGTTAGGATTTATTTTGGAATTGATTGAATGAATGAATTGATCTATCTAAGACATGCAAATGATTAAATAAATAAATATGGTTAATGAATGTAGTAAATGATTGGTTATGAAAAAAAAATCAGTTTAGGGCTTAAAAAAACAATAATTCTTGACATAATTGATGTTCAGTTGACATACATGAAATCAGCATCAGTTAACTGTCATTGGACCAACGACCAATGGTGCTTACCGTCTACTCATAGTTACGTTGCCTTCCAATGATCATGTTCCGTCGAATCTTTTATGGAGGAAGGATGTTCCATTGAAGGTTTTGGTGTTCGCATGACGCTTGTTTCATAATAGATTGACTTCTAAAACGAATTTATTCCGCAGAGGCATCATTCTTTCTGAGGCGCGATCTTGTGTTACAGGCTGCGACCTCCATGAATCCAAATGTCATTTATTTTTGTCTTGTAATTTTTTCAGTCAGCTTTGGTAGCTTGAAAGAAATTGGTAGTGTGTTTGTTCAGCAGATCCAACTCATATTTTGGATCACTTTATTCAATTTGGTTCCTCTATAGACTTTGGTAAATCTAGACGCTCTTTCATGTAGTTGATTTGGTTTGCTACAGCTTGAGTCATTTGGAAGGAAAGAAGTGCTAGAATGTTTCGAGGTAATCAGAGTTCTCCTATGCAGCTTCTGGAGAATGTCAAACTTCTTTCCTTTTGGTGGTTTAAAGCTAATGTTGTTTCTTTTCATTATAGCTTTTATAACTGGTGCAAAAATCCTTTCCTATGTGCGGGATTTGGCTAATTCTATTCCACTATTGTTGAACGTTTTGTTGTAATTTGTGGGTGTCTTATGTGGTACACCTTGTACCTTGTACCTGAAAGATGACTCTCTACTTTAATATATCATTTTGATTTCTTAAAAAAAGTCATTGGACTAACAACAGTTAAGTTAATAAAATAAGTTTCAGGTGTGAATGAGAAAAATTAAAATGAGAAGAGCAAAATCTAAATAAAAGTTAAAACTCTAAACCTCGTGCTAGACCATTTATTTTTGGTGAAAAGTGAGACAGTTTTTTTATACACGTGTTTGGTCATTATATAAAAGGTTGAGTATAATAATATAACAATAGTCTCCTTAAAAAGATAATATAACAATAGTCATTAGTAGGTGATAAAAAATAATAATAGTCATTAGTCATGGTAGGACGGCACCGTGCAAAACACATGAGCCACATTTTATTTATTTTTGGTAGTGGCTGGGGTTTGAACCCCAGACCTTACATATTTTATATATTGTTTCAACCAACTGAGCTAAACTCACGAGGACACATTTTACTTATGAATAAGTGAAAAAGTTCTCTTTATTTAAAGAGATTTGATTTTTAAATTATTGAAGTTGTTTGTAGTTTGTTATGAGTTCTATATTACTCATATTTTTGAATTATTGAGTGTATAAATTTATTTGAGTACCTTCACTTTTTAAGCTCACTTAAATTTTCATCTCCATTGATTATAATATTAGTTTTGTTTATTTTTAGCGTTAATTTGAAATTAGTTTAAAGTTTCATAAGCTAGAGGGATAGTATTAAAATATTAGATGTTTGGAGTTTATATAATTAATTACTTTTTTGTTGTATAATTCAATTGGTAGTTGTAATTGTAATAATATACAGAGGTCGGAGTTCGAATATCAAATTTATCGTTTCTTTACACTTAAATGTGTGGGTCTAGTTACAAGTTTTTTTGACAAGTATGTTTTTCATTTTTTGTTTGCAAACTCTTGATTTTCCTTGTTGTTGCATCACAAGTTTGAGAGAATGTATTACTCCATCCGTTTCACAATAAGTGTTGTTTAAGGTTTTGACACACAGATTAAGAAATGAAATGAAATTAATCATTAAATATAACAATTTTACTAAACTGCCCTTACTTTATAAGAAAAAGACAAACTTTGAAAATTGTGTGAGAGAAAAGTTGGAGTATTTATTGAGGGCAAGGTTGGAAAAAAAATTAAAGTTGTATTGAAAATGTAAAATGATATTCATTTTGAAACAAATTATTTTGGCTAAAGTGACACTCATTTTAAAACGGATGGAGTAGATAATAAGTTTCTGGGTTGTTAAATGTATACATATGTTCCTTTAAACGAACTTTTGAGATTCAAAATCATTTAACACAATCATGTCGGTGTAAAATGTTTTACGCCTTCAACTAATATAAGTTATCATTTGTACAATTTTAAGTTAAATATATTGAAATCGAATAGTTATTGGTTTGTTTCTATGTCTGTTGTGAGACCAAAACACTAGTGGTAGTATCGTGTTGTTGTTTTCACGGCCTCTCTGTTTTTTTGTGGGTTCAAGCTTTGTTTGGTTAAGTATGCGCTTGTGCTATGGTGTTTTTATAAAATAATTCTAAATGATTGGTCAGCTTCGATCAACTTTTGGTGAGTTTTTTGACATATATAGTGAGTAAAGTGGTTTATGAGGTTAATACCAAATTTAATACCCTCTCTAAGTATCAAGTGGCTTCCTAACCAATGTTTAAATTTGAAAATGAGTCCAATAGTGGTCGAAATACGCATGCAAAAATCAAAGAAACTTTAAATAATATTTAGTTTATGGATCATCTCACTTATATAATACTTAACATTTGTTTTTTCATCGAAAGATAAACTTTTACTCAACTTGATATATCTACAATTTCTCCCTCAAATACAAGATCATCCTTTCTTATGAGTATGTTCTCCCTCAACAAAAATCTTTTTCATCCACATACATTTGCATCGTCGCTGCCTGCTCCATCAAAAGGGATACACCCCATAAACACCATGACCGGAAAGACGAAGACTTATGAGAATAAAATAAAATAAAATCAATCGAACCATCAACTTTGATACTATTGTTTGGTTATGAGAGTGTCCGACAATCATCACATTGAACAATCACACAAATGTAATTCGACACTGCATGTTAATCAAAAACTTAAAATCATAAAGTTTATTGGTCTTCTCACTTATAGAATGTTCAACATCTATTTTTTTTCTTCGAGATTCTTGGTCACACTTGCTATTCCAACGTGGTCCATCGCCAATATACAAAATTTACAACATGTTGGCACTATAAAGAAATAATAACCTGCAAACAAATTGTGGCCACAATGAACAATCTTTGGATAAGTTTTTGGCATCATGCGAGTGAGGAGTATTGAAGCTTCAAACATTTTCTTTTGTTTTGTCTCAATCTCCGCCTCTCAACCCATCTCGTTCCATATGTTGTGTTTGTGGCGTTGTCTTGTTTATGTTATTGTTACCAACTAAAGTAGGTGCTCACCTAAAGTTCAAAGTTGAAGAAGCCATGGGGATTATGCACGTGCTCATCGTACCTTTCAAAGTTAAAACCAACAAATACATATTTATCTCGCTCTAGGTCGCCACCTGCACCACATGTTTCTTAAGGTCATAAGTCACCCAAGTGTGACTCGAGCATAAATAATTAATTTTAGAAAGGAAAAAAAATGAGTTTGAGATATTGATGAAAAAAATAACTTGTTTTTTAAATGATAAATGTTAATATGTTATTTATTATCTAATTTTTTTTTTCTCTTTCACTAAGACTTGATCCTTAGCTTAAAATAGTTGAACTACTCAACCCCTTAACTACACGAACTTGTCATATAAACCATATACATTCTTGCTATCTTTAATGTAGTGTTGGAGTCCAGATTAATTTTACGAATGTGGCAAATATAAAGAATGAAAAATTTCAAGTGTTATTCCTTAAAAAAAAAAAATAAGTGTTATCTTAGTCAAAAAGAAAAAAATCACAATTGTTTTTAATTTTTTTTTAAAGGAATTGTTTTAAGACTAAGTTATTTTTCTTTTGAGAACTAACTCCCAGTGTTATACTAATCTAATTAGGGGTACAAAAATTATTATTTTTACTTAGTAGTTAGTACTATATAATATATTTCTTTTTAATTCAATTTGATTAATTATATTGAAAATATATTTTTAGAGAACTTATTATAAATGAATCTTTTGAAACAAAAAATGTAAGAAGAAAAATATTAGAATATTTAAAAGGGCACAATTTTATTGTTTCGTCCAGGACACCAAAAATCTTAGGACCAGCCTGTAAAAAAATTATTGACTAAACTCTCAATGTAGTTTCTGTTGGGACTAAAAATGTCTAAACAAGAGGAATACATTAATCAAGTGATAATTTTTTTTACATTCCAATTTCTACTAATTTTAAATAAATCTATTTTGTAAAAGATGAATATTTAAATACTCTGAAGTTTAGTTGGATACAGGTACCTGATAGGAAAAACTCATTTAAAATTTATTTTATAAATAGATTAAAACAAAAACATGACATAACATTGAATAATTGATTGATGGATATATACCCAGTCAATCTTCAAATTGTGTAGCCAAGACTACTTCATGGTTGCACAAGGTTCCACTCCAGCTTAAATATAATATTTTTTTATACAAATAAAATATTAAATAGAGAGAGACACACACCGTTATATAAGGTTATTAAAATTGCTCTTTTCATTTCTTAAATTGCTCTTTTCTTAATTGTCGTTGGTCCAACGATGGTTAACTACCGTCCAACTTTTTTAAATTGGTTAAATTGATTTAAATAATGTTGAACCACTCTAAAACGTATCAAGTGACAGTTAAAAAAAAAAGAACAATTTGAGAAGTGATAAGAGTAATTTTCTAAGGTTATTGAAAACCATAATCAAGATAACAGTTTAGAATGAAGATCATAAATAGTTAGACCCAGGGTGCGACGGCCTAGGGCAGAGCCCATGCTTGTAGGGGCCAACAATTAATTATTACTTTTTTCACCCTATTATCTTTTCACGCACCCTTTTTTTTTTTACAAAAATGCCTATGAGATTTCAGATTCTATAATCCCAACACAATACGGATGTGTTTGGATTATAGAATCCGAAATATGCCTATATATAAGCAGCAATCAGAATCTCTTCCATTTTAGTTGTTGCGAATTTTACTTTTAAAACAAAAAAAAACAAGGTAAAAAAATGATAAAACATGTTAAATAAAATATATATAAAAATACCACAAAAAATTATACAAATCAATAAAAACTAATGCAAATTTTATTGGATTTTTCTAAGCATATAAAAAATTATAAAAAAATGAAAATGAGTCTAAACAATGGAATTTTAGATTTTTAGGGGCGGATTCCATAAGAAGTTTCTTCTATTGTAGTCTTGATCTTTTTCCTGATTTTCTAAACAAATTTCGGAACAATCCGATCAAATAATCCAAAAATCAAATTTTTGACTGAAACACGACGACAACAATTAACAATGATCTAAAACACAATGATAGGGGTTATGATGATTCTTATGGTCCTTAATAGGGAGGGGATGTATATGGCAATAAGTGTTTTATGAGGAGTTTCAAATTTAAAACCAAAATAGTGCTAGAGCGAATAAAAGGTACAACTATTTCTTGACCAAAAAAAAAAAAAGTACAACTATTTGTGTAAACTTTAATTAACTTCTAAACTTTCTTGACGCTTCGCTAAAATTCTCACCCTCACAAAACAAACTAGAATTCTTAAATTTTCTCTTTAAAATAAATATCACTCTTTAGATAATTCAAAACGAGGCAAAAAAAAAAAAAAATTAAAACTGGGCATTTTTTATGAGAAGATAAGTGGCAGTCACGTGAGCTTAGCTCAGTTGGTAGAGACATTGCATAATTTTTACCTCACTTCACCACATTTAATTGTGTGAGCTCTATCCATTAGACTACAAATCACATTTACTTTGTACTTAATGAAATTTCCTCTTTCCCTTCCTATATGAAGGTCATCTTGAAAACATCCGGTTCTCAACCAATAGCCACAAATCAGAAAGAAAGAAAGAAAAAAAAACCACATATAGTAACTTAATTTTTAAAAAAATAACAAATAGTAACTTATTTAGAATGGCCATTCCCTTGAACTACCTTATAACGACATATGCACATTTCTTCAACAACAAAAAACACGACATATGCACATTTGTTAATTAACGGGGAGACATATTTTTCATGATTTAGTCGGTCATTTATTATTGTTGGTTAATTACAATATTTTTTTTAAGTATTATATTGGCTCTTAAAACTAAAAAACACACTCAGGAAAATGACTCTTCAATTTTATGATCGCTTTGAAGAATACTACCAAGGTAGTTTATGGGTATCTCCATTTTCCATTCACGAGATTTATAACGCTTTCACAATCACCCTCAAAGATAATCTTCCGAAACGTGCAATCCTTGGTCAAATCCATAGATTTGTAGATCGCAAACGCTTCCGTTAAAGCTGATTCCCAAGCTCTATTGATTCTCCAAGTAACCGAGACCAAAAAATCGCATTTATAGTATATCTCCATTTGTATTTTTGAGTTCTCCCTTCAATTTTGACATGGCCAACACATATAAACATTTTTATTCTTTTTTGGTGTAAATAAATATGTCCATTTTTATCTACGGAGACATATTAGTAGAGTGAGATAAGAAACTCTTTAAAATTTAGAGACAACTAAAAAAAATTGATTTTTTTTTCTAACATTGAAATTGTATGACATGTCAAAGACATGTAAGTAGAGTTACATACTAGTCATCATTTTTTTTTTGTAACAAAAGGGAAGGAAGAAAAAAGGAAAAGACAAGAAAAAGACCTACACTGGTGTCAAACAAATTCAACGTCTATGATACTCCCTCCAGTCACAAATATAAGAAAAGATTTTTTTTTAGGTTTGTTGAATAACTAATGTATTTGTTTTACAATGTAGACCAGATACATTAACTACTCAATGAACTTAAAAAAGGAATCTTTTCTTATATTTGAGACCGGAGAGAGCATTTGCTAACAAGACACAAATCATGTCAGGAGGGGCTTCATACAAAATAACAAGACTACTATCAAGTAAAACACTCTTTTTAGTTAGGAAATAAGCTACAACATTAACTTCACGTAACGTATATGTACTAGTAAATTAACCACTCAATCCCTACAAAGAAGGTGCCAAATATGATCAAATTTACATACTTGTGGCACACATTCAAATTCTTTTGGATAAAGTCAACATCAATAGTTGAATTAAAGATTCACAACACCTACTTAAAATCGGTATCCCAACACGACTTCAACCTTTATATAAACCTAAAATCTCAACATAAAGAATGCAAGTACAAGTTCTTTAAATTAAAAAGCAGTGCATTATAAAACCCCTATAATATCACTGCGTTATGCTCGTGATAGGTGCTTAATGCTCGCGGTAAGTGCTTATTTTGTTAAGATTGATTAAAGATGATATTTGTTTTATCACGATTTGTTCTCGATTGGACTATACCTAAGTTAGGTTTAATGTCCCCAATCTTTGTATTTTTTTTAATTAAAATATTTCTCGTTCTGTCTAAAAAAGACACAGGTAATACAACTATAATTCTTGCATTAGAGTAAAATGGGTGAATAATCTTTGTGAGAATTTCGAGCTTACTATAAATAAGCTAAAAACAACAATCATCATAATAATAATAAATTTGGGATGTTATTTGCAAGTGTTACACTGCTATAATAATTAAGAGAAATGATATTTGTACAATAATTTTTGTACAACTTTCTCTCTCATACTCACATTATCTCCTTATTCCATCTCTTTCTTTTTTTTTCTCTTTTCATTGTTTTTGACCAATGAGAAGAGAGAACAAAGTTGTCCCAAAAGTTGTATCAAAATAATTGTTCAAATATCATTACTCAATAATTAAATATTGTCTTCATTTTGTCAACAAACAAAAAATTTAAATATGGTCTTCATCTTTTGACATCTACACGAAATTCTAAGTGCATCACGATATGTCAATTAACAATTTGAGTATGTTAGTATTTAAAAGAAAGACTTGTTCTTTCAAAGAAGTATTTAAAAGAGATATCTAACCATATATATTTATAGATATGAGATGTCTAACCTGAAAAAATACCCGTTATATTTATATGAAAAATGTGATCAATTTTTTGGATACACCAAAACAATAACATTAGCAAAATAGAACTGATAAAATAACTGAAAAAAATTCTAACTTACCTCCTAAGAAACTAAATACAAAAAAAAAATCATATAAAAAGATTTGAATGAATGTACGTAGAGGTGGAAACAGGCCAGACTGTTCGACAGGGGCCTACGGCCTAACTTATTTAAAGTCTAACTCGGCCCAACTCGTTTAATAAAAATGTCAGGCTCAAGCTTTTCATAAAGCCTATTTCTGTCGGACCGGCCTATTAAACTTTTTTATATACAATATATTTTTCATTGATAATGTTGATGCAGTTTATAAATATCTTTCATTATTGATAATGTTGATGATTTTTTATAAACGCAAGCTTTCATATGATTTGGCTATTTAGTAGCATGTATATTTGTGTGATTAACCCTTAATAAGTATTTGTTATTTATTATAAGTCATGTTTACGTGCTTTAGGCCTTCATAAATTTTGGCCTATTTAAGGGGAGTCTTATAGATGTTGTTAGACCTTAGTATAAAATAGGCTTTTAGGCTTCATCAGACCTTTAAAAAGGTTAGACCAGACCTTGAAAATGAGTCTATGACGAATAATAGACTGAATAAACCTATGATAGATAATAGACCAGACTCAGCCGTATAATTTTTGAAATAGGTCAGACTTAGGCCTTACAAAGACCGGCCCGGCCCATTTCCACCCCTAAATGTATGTTTCTGAAAAATATCTTTTAACAGTTTAGAAATTAAATTCATAATTAATAATATTTTTGGTACATCAAAATAATTATTCATACAAATTGAAATATATATCGGGGGAATTGTGACTATTATTTTTGAAGGTTTAAAGTAAACAAAACATATTCGACTTATACAAAATGTTTCAACTTGTGCTATTTGGCTACCATCATGAGAGACCAAACACAGCACTAGCAAACAACAAAACAAAGAAAAAGATTACTACTCCAATATATGATGAAATATATGCACACACAAGAAAGATCTTCTCTTCTATATAAGATGTCATGAGAAGCTTAAAGCTCAGGATCTCGACGTTGTCTTCCCAATTTTTGCTTTGCAGCTTCATAGTTAGAGGCTATGGTCTCCTTGGCTGCATTTGCTATGTTACTTGCTTTCTCTGCTGCTGTGTCCTTCACTTCTTTAGCCTTCTCTGCACTGTATTCCCCTGTCCCTGCTCATCAAACATTCAATTCTCAAAATGAAAATTACATTCCATTTTATTTTCCTTGGCATATTTGGCACAATGTTTTATAAGCACTTTTGGCTAATGGACTTTTATATTTTATCATAATAGGAAGAAAAAGCTAACAACATATTTTGCTTTAAGCACTTTTGGTTAATAAACTTTTACAGTGTGTGTGTGTTCCCTATATTACCATGCGCATACTAGAAATGTTGGTAACAAAATTTGAGTTTGAACAGTACAAACCAGATGCAACGTCTTGGATTTTATTTTTGGTTTTCTGAGCAGTATCAGCTCCATATTTTGCTGTCTTCTGAGTGGTGTCATTGGCATATTCAGAAGCCTCTTTGGTTTTTTGAGCAGCATCACCTGCATAGTCTTTAGATTTGTATGCTGCATCATTGGCATACTCTCTAGTATTGTGAGCAGCATCATTGGCATACTCTCTAGTATTGTGAGCAGCATCACCTGCATAATCTTTGGCTTTTTCTGCAGCATCACCAGCATATTCTTTAGTCATATATGCTGCATCTTTGGTCTTTTCTGCAGCATCACCTGCATAGTCTTTAGACTTGTATGCTGCATCATTGGCATATTCTCTTATCTTTTCTGTAGCATCACCCGCATAGTCTTTGGTCTTGTATGCTGCATCTTTGGTCTTCTCTGCAGCATCATCCGCATAGTCTTTGGTCTTGTATGCTGCATCTTTGGCCTTCTGTGCAGCATCACCTGCATAGTCTTTGGTCTTGTATGCCGCATCACCTGCATAGTCTTTGGTCTCGTATGCCGCATCTTTGGCCATCCGTGCAGCATCACCAGCATACTCTTTGGTTTTCTCAGCAGCATCACCAGCATAGTCTTTAGACTTGTATGCTGCATCAGTTGCATACTCTTTGGTCTTCACCGTAGCATCACCTGCATACTCTTTGGTCTTCTCTGCAGCATCACCTGCATACTCTTTGGTCTTCTCTGCAGCATCACCTGCATACTCTTTGGTCTTGTACGCTGCACCAGTGGCATATTCTTTGGCTTTCTGTGCAGCCTTCTGAGCAGCATTAGTAGCATATTCCTTGGCCTTCTGTGCAGCACTACCTGTGTATTCTCCAGCCTTATGAATAGCTTCACCAGCAAAGTCTCTGTTGTCCTCTGCATCATCATCATCTGCATAGCTTTCGTCAGCAGCATAATGTTTGGTTTTCTCAGCAGCATCAGTGGCATAATCTCTGATTTTCTTAGAAGCATCCCAAGAATAGCCTTTGGTTTTCTCAGCAGCATCATGGGCATGGTCACTGGCTTTTTGAGCAGTTTCCTTGGACTTCTGTGCAGTTTCATCTGCATATTGTTTGGTTTTGTGTGCAGCGTCTAAAGCATATTCAGAGGCTTTATCAGTGGTGGTGCTGTCCTTATCTTTGTCTTTGAAGCCAAGTCCTTCGGTAATTTTCTCTTTGGCCCACTCAGTCCATGTTTCTGCGGCTTCTTTCCCTTCTTTTCCTGTTTCAGATGCTTTGTTTGCAGTTTCCATCGTCTTGGCTTTCACATTTTGAAAATCACGACCTTCATCTTCATTTGAGGGAATGTGACCAACACTAGAGGATTTACAGTTAATGGTAAACACAAAGAGTAACAACACTGTTACCAAAACCAATCTTGGAGCCATCACCATGTGTTTATTTGTGTGACAACAATAAAAAGAAAAGGAAAAATGTGATAGAACAAATGGAAGACTAGATTTTGTTGCTTGCAAATTGTAATGTAGAATTAGAATGTGAGAGAAGAGAATAGAAAAGTGTTGGAACTGGAATATGAATGAGAGAGGTTGGAATGGAGGGAGTTTATAAAAGTGAGTTAAGGGACATGGTGGCAGGTAAACATGCAACGTGGCTTGTTAGAGAGATGTTGAATTTTACGTGTCAGTTATATAGAAACAAGCATGTTTAATTACTGGCTTTATTTTGGTTTTGATGCTGCGGTTTCCAAGTTAGCTTATACGTGTCATAATCATAAATAACATTGATGTCTTGGAACATAATTGCACCGTTTATTTGAATTTGATTAAAAAACGAAGAGGAAGAAGAATAGCAAATTACAACAAGTTCCTTTTTACCTGCTTGATGTAAGCATGTATTCATTTATTCTCGATTGCTTTAGATCCTTCCATTTCTATCCTTGCCACCGCCATACGAGAAATCACAAGATTTTGTTTTAGTAGTATTCTTGACAGACCAAACATGAAACACAACATGTAGCATGGCTAAAAGACAATGTAAGCAAATAAACTTCAAAACAAACCCTTGGATGGATAACAGAAACACATTAATCACATCAGCATACAAACTTCTGAAGCATAGTGTGTAAGCACTTCGCCAGAATCATCAAAACCAAAAGGGAAGAATATTTTGCCAAATCATCATGATTATAACCATCATGGTCATTGGTCAATTGGCCATGCAATTGAATTAAACAAAAGCATACTATGATCAAATCAATAAATTTAAATAACTAGAAAATGGTAACAAAAGCCTACACACAGAACAAAAATAGATCTATCTAAACATAAAAATAGATCTACTTCGCCAGATGAAGCAATTTGTTCTCTACTGGATAACAATGACTAATTGATAGTGTAAAACAAGAAAAAGAAAAGCTAACTAATCTCTAAGTAGGAAGCACGTGAATTTGGAGACTACTTAAACAAAATATCCATACAACCGCTAAAACGTTTCTCCATAGCCATTCTCTATCATGGTTGGAAATAGCTCAAATATTTGCATCTTGCTTCATTGAAGAAGATTCCCTGTGTCAAGCAAAATGTTTCAGAATCAGAAACTTTGTCATTGTTGCTTGCTGGTAAAAATAATCATGTTATTCCCAATAACCAGTATTATGCATCTACAGACTACATGGGATGGTAAAACATTTGAGACAGTAGCTACAAACTCAATGCTTTAGTATCAAACATCAAACATACTCTCAAATTTGGGATGCATAACAGAATGTCTTATAGGAAGCCATAGCAGGTACAACGGCTAATGGAGTCAGAAAAAAATATAATCTACATGCATATCCAGTATCCTCACTTGAGTTCAAATGGATGGCCTATGCAACGAACTATGTAGCACTAACACTTCAGATTGAAGGCATGTCTAGTGGGCTGGTGCTTAGTTACTTTGAAAATTTAAAGCTCTGAAAATACATGAATTCATGCCAGTAATTTTATGCACACAACCGGAAGCAATACATAGATAGAAACCTCGCCCTAGTGCATATTATATATATATATATATATATATATATATTTTTATTTTTTTTTCAGAGAGAGAGAGAGAGAGAGACTTACTATGCTGCAAACTATGAAAGTTTGCACGTCTTCCGATTGTGGCCAAGTCCCTTGCATTTACCGCATTGAAGCTGACGTTTAATTAGGTCTATCGATTCAACCTGCTTTGATTTTGGCCGACCAGGAGGGCGCTTAGTTGGTGGAGGGGTTACAGTAACAACTTCCATAGCTGATTCAACCTGGACTGGTTTGTCAATATCCGGCAGAGCGTGAATTGGTTCTGTATATGTTAATCTGTAATTCTCAACTGTGAAGTATCTGGAACAATGATCATATAGGTCCCTACCAACACATTCAAAGACAGCAATAGCATGGCAGCAAGGAAGGCCAGTAAGTTTCCATCCCTTGCAGCTACAATCCCAATTATCAATATCAACAATTTCAACAGATTGTCCACAAACTTCAAATGTGGTACCTTGTGAAAGCAACACTTGTAGCGAGCGAGCGTCTGATGTTTCCTTTTGGATAATCTCCTCCTTGGATGGTGTCAATTTTGTTATCCATTGATTAGACTCCTCTCGTCGCGTGCTAATTGTTTCCATTATGTTACCTCGTAATACGTCAATCATTTGAGTGATTGGCAACTCGTTCGCCTCTGACACCCAGCTATAAAATTGCTGCCCAAAATTCGATGTCATAAGATTATACCTAGCTCCATTGAAGAATGCATTGGACCAGTGCTCTGGCTCACTTTGTATGACCCAGTTGTATGCTTCAGGAGAAATACCTTTTATATTCTCAATACTACGTTCAAAAATCTCTGGTTTGGATGCGTAAGCAGCAGCATAAAAATCATTAACCATGAAACGTCTGGCCTCATGAGATAATTGTCCCTTTAAGTCCTTGTTCAGTTTGTCAGCAAGGTGACGTAAACAATAGCCGTGGTAGCAGTTTTCAAATATCTCAGACAATGATTTTTTTAACCCATTCTGAAAATCTGCAACAAATGTAATCTGTTCAGATATCGATAAAGCTGATTTCAGCTCCTGAAGAAACCAATGCCAGTTGTCTTCAGTTTCGGCATCTACAACAGCAAAGGCTACAGGAAAAATGCCATCATTTCCATCGACAGAAGTTGCGGCCAATAATTCCCCTTGATACTTTGAGTTTAAAAGAGTACTGTCAAGAAAAATGAGAGGGCGACAGGCTTGCCGGAAACCAGTTATTGAGGCATGAAATGATACAAAAAGGCGATGGAAACTTGAGTCCTCTTTTGTCGTGAATGTTGCAAAACTCCCCGGATTAGTCTCTTTTATCTTCTCGCAAAAGAATGGCAATTGAGTATATGCCTCTTTATAAGAGCCTTGGAGTTGCTCTCTAGCAATTTCTTTTGCACGCCATGCTTGAGAATAATTCAACTGAATCCCATACTCGCGCTTTATGTCGTCTGCGATATCCTTTGGCCTGTAATTGGGTGAAGCTTTCAATTTCTCTTTTATAATATTTCCCACCCAGCCTCTAGTTGCACGATACCCAGCTTTGACAGCAGATCCTTCACAAGTATGATCTCTGGTCATTTTCTTGATGCAAATCAACTGAGTGGTTGACAACTTTGACGCATATATTCTCCAGGGACAGCCTTGAGATTTACATTTGACCGTGACACGATGACTATCATTTTTTTTATATCTGTAAGCAAAACCATGAGCAATGGAGTATTTATGCAATGCCTCTCGGAATTCGCTAAAACTATTAAACCTTTGGTCTACACCAGTGATGGTATTTTCCCACTGCTGTGCCGCTCTTTGACGCTTGTCATCATTGGCCCCAGAACAAAGAGATTGTGCAGGGGCTTCATTAGCTACATCCACTTCAACTTGATCAATGCATTGCTCAGCATCAATGGCTGCTACATTAATAGGGATAACAACAGGAACAACAGCTTCTGACACAGTTGTTCTGCTTGACCTGCATTACCAAATGTTTTATAAAATTTTCCAAATAATTCACATGTAAAAGATATGAATCTAAATTGGACCCAGTTGGATTGACTTTTTTGATCTTATTGACTGGCATAAGCACTTGAAATGTCCATAAGCTGTTTTCAATATTTATTTCCATAAGTTCTACAGAATAACTTATGAAAGAAGCTTATAGCTTATATAGAAACAGTTTAACTTTATTTTATCTTTTGTTGAAGGAATATCTTATACATAAGCACTTAATTAAGTTTTTTTTTATCAAAAATAGGGCCAATGTCTGACATATGCTATGGCCATTCATTTTGGTCACAACCACGACAACGCAATTACGTAGGTCAGATTTTTATATGGAAACAACCGTAAAACATGGTTATCAAATCGAGATTCAAATCATGAATTGAAATACCTGCTTCCCAAATCGTGAATCTCATCATAGTGAGTTGGGATTCATCATAATGAATCATGACTCAAAATAGACACATGCAGATATTCATATCAATTGAATTTATTTTTGTATCAAATCAATATACAACTCACATGTATCGTAAGATATGAACAATGCTGTAAAATATGATTTGAAAAGAAAAATGTTCAACCATCTAATATCATATACAAAAATATTGCTGCAATTATACAGGGCAATATAAACTCTATGATGCCTATCGGTAGCAAAGGAACCATATTAAAATGAACATAAGGAATTATAAAACAGAAGAACTTGTGAATAACTAACTGAATAGTCATAATATATGCCATGGTCATTCATTTTGGTCACAACCATGATATCCAGATGACAAGTGTAAAACATGGTTATCAAATCGAGATTCAAATCGTGAATCAGAAGACCTACTTTCCGAATCGTGAATCTCATCACAGTGAATCAGGATTCATCGTAATAAATCAAGACTCAGACAGGGATTCATCTTCAAAACAGGTACACACCACTAGATGTTAGCATCGATGTAAGATACTGTTAACCATGCTGTAAAATGTGGTTCAAAAAGAAAAATGTTACAAGTTCAACTCTCTAACATCATATCGACGCAGCTATTTCTACAATTATCGACCAATTTAAACTATATGATATCTATCAATAGCAAAGGAAGTATATTAAAATGAACATAAGTAATCATAAAACAAAAGAACTTGTGAATAACTACCTACTAGCAGGCATGTTGGATGTGTTCCGCGCCACCACTTCCTCATTTATAACAAACACATCAACAGTGCTAGCATCTCCAAGAAAACTAACCATTCGCTGTAAATCCTTATCTTTCGACACAGTAATGAGCGTTTTTTTATTGCCAGGAAGGAAGTACTTGATGTTCATGGTGCTTACATTGCAGTTAAACGTTTCGGCAATTTCAGACTTAAAATCAGACAAACTTGTCTCCTGATCAATGTCAATTGCATAAGCATCACCACCATTGTATGACATTGATCCATCTATATTGGTTACAAATTCACCTCTTGATTGACATATAGCTATAACTTTCTTTGTAGCTGTAGCAGCCATGGCCTATCAAGTAATAGTACAAAAATTTTAATTTAATTAATTATTTTTTAAAAATTAAAATAAAATGTAGCAATCAGAGAAGTGAAATATAAAATGGGTTGCATTGTGAAGTGTAATTGAGTATGAAATGACAAAATTGAAATTGATATAGAACATAAAATTTGTTATAAAAAATTGAATCTTTAAGCGGAAAAAAGCATTGCCCATGTGAGAATTGAGCGATTTTAAAGAAGGTAAAACCCTAAAGTTGAATGAAAGAGAGGGAAAATAACGAATGAAAGAAGAGAGAGAAACCTAAACGGCAGAATGGAGGTGACAGTCCGTCGCCAATGAAAGAGCTCAAATTTCTCTACTGTTGCTATCTCCCTCCCTACGATCACCACGACAATGTATTTCCTGTTTTTCTCGGTCAACAAAATATTACGTTTTCATCAATTATCAATTGGAATTGATTTATGAGTTTAATTGTAAAGCCAGTTTACACAGGCATCCAATGGTATTGTGCCACATCATTTACTTTTAAAAAAAAGAACAAAATAACTTCAGTTCTTTCTTTTTTCAATGGAAGGTATCAAATATCTCTAATATCCTACTTTCTTTTGTTCATGAAAACGAGGCGAACGCGACTCTCAATAAATAACCACCGTTACGACTTGAGAACTGTCTTTGAAGAAGATTATGGAAGTTTTGGTCTGAGACATTATAAACAGGTGAATTAACCACATCTTCAATTACTTGGTTTCTTTAGTTCTACAATTTTTTATTTTTTGAAAAATTCAATTACGCATTTTGCAGTCTCCAAGAGATTTTTGTTTGGCAATGTTGTTCATATTTAAACATGTTTGTGGATTTATTAAGGTCAAAAAATAAATTCTATTTGCATATTCTTATCATTCGATTAACTTGCTTTTCTAAATATGGTCAATTCATTGAATTTTTATTCAGTATAACAGGATTGTGAGTGCGTAAACATCCTTATAGTATATGGTAGCATATATGAGCAAAGAATGTTTAACAACATTAACAGGCTTTTCTTGAATCAAAACTATAGTATCATTGTTGAATGCTTGAAACTTAAAAATTCTATCCTACCATTTAAACCAGAGCTGGTGTCTCGGAAAACTTGTGGCACAACAGTATCATCTCGAGGACAAATCAGGAGTTGATATTGGAATTAAATATTCAGTTGGCCTCCAAAAGTCCTCATGAACATTGTTGCATACAGATGCAGTACTAGGAGGTACCTCAGTGTAGTTCTCCTAAAGAGCAGAAAATCAAATGATTTTTTTCTTACAACTCTGAATGAAATATGAAGGTCATCATGGTCAACAGTTAAATTAAAAATACTTCGTCCATTCCTTTTTCTTGTCATTTTAAGATTATTTACACAGTCCATATTTATGAGTTTGCTTCCCATTTATTTTCATTCAGAGTCGCAGTTCCATATAGTATATACTAGCATGTGATTTCATTAAATTTGATGATGTTCAATCATTTGGTTATAATTCTATTTGGAAGTATATAATTCAACTACAATATACCAATAACTCTCTCATACTTATGGTTAGTATGTTGTCAATGCATGCTTTTGCTAGTTTTTGTTGAATTCCACTTCTTGTCTTACTTGAATAGTCAAATACATAACCTGTCTTATTCCTCTTTCCATGTTTCAAAGGGACTTCTCTAACTTTGATTGGGAATGCTTAATTATATTGCAATGTTGTTTAAAATCTTCTTGCACCATTATTCAGGGACTTGTGGACAATTTTGGCATACCAAAAAAAGAAAAAATATATGCAATCAGTCAGTGGAAATTACCTTCATGAAAGTTTGCTAAAGAAGAGAACACATGCGGAGACAGGGCAGAGAAAAATGATTGTTAGCTATGGTCACATTCACTTGACTTTTTATAGAGCTTTCACCCCAAATTTGAATCTGAAATTGAAGAGAATGAAGTTCTAGAGAAGCGTGAGACTTCAAATGATGCACCTCTCATATTCACTCAACCTTTTAATTTATTTATTTTTTATCAAATTGTTCTAGTATCTTGTAAATATGTTTGACAATGAAAACATGTACTTTATTGTCGGCCAGCTATTTAGAATCCCTTTCACATTGTAATAATAAAAGCGATGATATACTTTTGAATTGTGTTGATTTCATTCTAATGCATTTACCATGTTACTTTTAACTTATACCTAAGTTATCAATAAATTCTCTCTATCATAACCTTTCCTGACTTTTTTAAGACCATTATATTCTTTTTTTGATCAAGCGAGAAAATGCATTAAATCGCAGGAGATGCCTGAACCGAGTACAAGATATAGAAATACATGAAAAAAGAAAAAAAGAAAAGAGCAAACCTAATCCAAATACAACCAGTATGAGGAAAAGACAAATCAAAATGTAAACCGAACCTAAAACAATCAAGAGCTGCCATTTTGTAACAAAGGTAAAACAAAGGTGGCTCACTCCACCACTGAGATGAGTGCATAGCCAAACCCTATCCATTCCTTGGTTTCAAAAGTCACCACATCACCAAAATATTTGTAAGCCATTCTAGACCTTGAATCAACCCAAAAGCAATTTGTTAATTTACCTTCCGCGTCTATTTGAAATGCATAGAAAAACCCAGGATTCTTCAACTGACAATTCTTAAAGTACAATAACATCAACTGAGCATCTCCATTTTCTAATTGTTTTTGTCTCTTCACAGTTAAATAATTAATAACATCTTGTTGGCTAAATCCAACATTATCAACACCACCACTTTCGGTACATAACATTGATGCTATTTTACTAGGGCCTATACCAGAATCATCAAGCACATCAATAAGTTTTTTTTGCACTTTGGTTTTGCTTCTATGTACTCTAAGAAACTGTGAACTGTTTGGGGAAAATAGTTCATGATTATGGTCTCTTACAAATCTAGAAACAGTCCACCTATCTTCACTTTTCTTGATATACAACAGTGCCTTGCATCCTACCCTTGTTTGATCATGTACAATAAGACTACCATTTTCTTTTTTCAAATTTTTTTGGGATCTAAACCCCTCCTTTGAACAAAGAATCTCTTGACCAGTTACCCTACCATCCGTTCTTGATTTAGTAACACGACCCATACGAAAGCTAAAACCTTTATTCCTCGCGTACCTTGTGTAGTATTTCTTTACATCTTCAATTGATGCAAACTCCATTCCTTCAAAGGGCTCTAAGGGGAGCTCCAATGGTAGTCTATCATTGAGAGGATCTGCATCACTTGCAAGCATATCATCTGAGCCAATCATGTTGGTATGTTCATGCATATCTGTCATTTCTTGATCTGTCATTGTAGCACTCACAATCCTGTTCTGTTGAATAAAAATTCAATGAATTGACCATATTTAGAAAAGCAAGTTAATCGAATGATAAGAATATACAAATAGAATTTATTTTTTGAACTTAATAAATCTACAAACATGTTTAAATATGAACAACATTGCCAAACAAAAACCTTTTGGAGACTGCAAAATGCGTAATTGAATTTTTCAAAAAATAAAAAATTGCAGAACTAAAGAAACCAAGTAATTGAAGATGTGGTTAATTCACCTGTTTATAACGTCTCAGACCAAAACTTCCATAATCTTCTTCAAAGACGGTTCTCAAGTCGTAACAGCGGTTATTTATTGAGAGTCAGGTTCGCCTCGTTCACACGAACAAAAGAAAGTAGGATATTAGACATATTTGATACCTTCAATTGAAAAAAGAGAAAGAACTGATTGAGTTTTTTTGTATTGAGGGAGAGAAGCAATAGAGTTATAGAGTTGGAAGTTGCAAGAACGTGATGAAAATGCTGAACGAATGTAACAACTAAATTTATTTTGTTCTTTTTGTTTTTATAATTTAAATAACACATTTTAAAAGTAAATGATGTGGCACAATACCATTGGATGACTGTGTAAACTGGATTTACAGAGACAGTGCACCATAATTAAACTCAATAGGAGGGTTAGTGTATTTATAATAAAATAAAAATTTCTTTTTTATAACTTTCTCTTTCATATTATATTTTGTTTGAATGAGTTTGGTGTGGATAAAGAAGAAGTAGGCGTATTGTATTATTTGATAGTGAGAGACGATGAGTTGGGCATTAGCAGCAGCAGCAGCAACAACATCAGTGGTTGCTCCCATTCCATCACCAACTTCCCTTGTTTCTGTATGTATGATGAATCACTGAACCCTCTCTTCTCTCTTTCTCCTCTTCACAAGTATAACAGTTTGCTTTTTGTAGTTGAATTGTGCAAGTGATGTTGTGGAAATGAAGCCCAACCAAGATGGTTATAAGTGGCGCCTCCTTTTGTCTTACGATGGAACCCGATATGCAGGCAAGCATATATCTTTCTCTTTTCATTTTCACTTTCTTGTTCAATTGTAGGCTTAGAATACTGGAAATCCTTTCACTGCTTATTAGGTTTTTATAAATGATGCCGTGTTCACCTTTCCCAATACTGCCTGCATATTTCGTATCTTCAATTTTCTGTTTCTTTCAACAATCTCAAACTTTGTAATCATGAGCTTTTGATTCTTATCATTTTATAGACCTAACTACTTTGAGAAAAATGTTTTTTGCTTTCACTCTTGTTCCAACCTTAAGTTTCCGACACCCTTTTTTGTGGCATTGTCTGTTTTCAGTCTTATGTAAGTTCTCACGAGTTTGTCCTTACTTAAAAATACCAAATCCTAGTTGGATAAAGCTCCAAGTCTCAAACTATGAAACTCTTGATCCATATAGAAAGGTGTACTTTTCCAGCACTTAATGAATAAAAACATAAGTTAAATTGTTGAATTCTTTCTTTTTCTCCATTATTTTGACCGGTGACTGTGTTTTTAGGCTGGCAATATCAGGAGTCTCCCCCTACTGTACAATGCGCCGTAGAAAAAGCTTTAATTAGAGCAACAAAGCTTCAAAGGAAGGATCTCCAGTTGGTTGGTGCAAGCAGGACTGATGCAGGAGTCCATGCTTGGGGTCAGGTCAGATCTTGTACTTCCTTTTGTGTGCAATTTCAGCTTTCAAGTGGCAAACATTGGATTGAAATTTTATAACTTATTGTGACTGTAGGTTGCACATTTTCTTACACCATTTAATTACGACAATTTGGATAGTGTTCACGCTACTTTGAACGGTCTTCTTCCTTCTGATATACGAGTCAGAGAGATCAGCCCTGCATCAGCTGAATTTCACGCTCGGTTTTCTGCAAAAAGTAAGATTTATCATTACAAGATTTACAGTGATACCATCATGGACCCGTTCCAGCGCCATTTTGCTTACCATAATATGTATAAACTCAATAGTGCTGCTATGAGAGAAGCTGCAAGATATTTTATTGGGAAGCATGATTTCACTGCTTTTGAAAATGCATCCCACAATGATCGAATACCGGATCCAGTGAAGCATATTTTCCGATTTGATGTGAAAGAAATGGTACTTAACGAATTCATATTTAAAGCTTTTCCGTACTGCTGTGAACATTATTAGTATTTTGCACTAAATTTTCCGTACCCTAATGCCGGTCACTTCAATATCAATGTGTAGGGAGCTCTTTTGCAGCTAGAAGTTGAAGGCTCGGGTTTCTTGTATAGACAAGTCCGAAACATGGTATTCAATCTTCTGCGTCAAATTAAAAAAAGTTATTGTTGTATAGTTGATAGCAATGGCATATATCTGTTTGCATTTTCAGGTCGCTTTGTTGCTTCAAATTGGTAAGGAAGCAACCCCTCCTGACATTGTTCCACATATTTTGGCGAGTCGTGATCGCAAGGAGCTTGCAAAATACTGCTACTATCTGCCACCGCATGGTCTTTGTCTTGTTTCTATTAACTATAATGAAAGTCACTTGTTGCCTCCACCAGGTTGCCCTGCAAAAAGTTTTGGCATGCATCATACCATAAGAAAATGCAAGGTTGTATTCTAATGATAATACTAGGTAATAGAACAAACAGTCTAAAATTTAAATATTAATGGACTGATTTTTTCACATTCATCTGATATTTGTACTTCATGCTTCATAATCATTATATTGATGGAGCAGTGGAGCCTAAAATAGGAGTTTGGCTTTCAGGGCTGTTTCAGAGATGTAATTGGGTTGAACTTCTGTATTTGATAACATTTGTTTAATCCAAAATTTAGTTCAATGATCACTACATTTTAGTAATTTTACAAGAGTCAACAGTGAAACTCCATTTGTGAAGCAGTTACTATCATTCATGTGCATCCTTAACTAGGGTTGTTCATGTTTTGAACTTATTACTATCCAAATATTAACTATTAAAATTCGGCTAACCAAAATTAGACCTTTTTAGTAAAACCATTTTGACAAAAACAGAACTGGTGTATAACAGGTTACAACTTGGTTTTGAACAAAAATGGTTTTAAAATAGGCTTTGAAGTTCAAAACAAGTTGTTTTGTAGCCTTTGAAAAGAATGGCAAGAAGGACCCATTTTTGGTCTTTGCTACTAAAAAAAACCCTATATTTTTGGAAGTTAACCTTTGCACGACACAAAACTAGCTGTTTTTCTTTTTCTAGAATGTGTATATAGGTGCCTAAAGACTGGACTCAACTGGTTCAGTTCTGCTAGTCGCTGACATTTTTTGAAGTGCATTTGTACAATGATTCCCTTCAAGCAACATGTGAAGTAACTAATCATTGATGTCTTCAAGTGCGAGAGCATACTTGCAATACTCCTCTTTGTCCCCATGGATCAGATTCACGGCATGTTTCCAATCTCAATAACACATTAATTTAGCTATTTTCTTCCATTTCCAAACATCATGATCACTAAGCATAGTACTAATCAATTCCTTAAAAGTACTTAAAATGTACTTTTTGAAGTACATTTTTAGTGTAACTTTTCACCATTTGACATCTGTTTAGTTATTAGGTTATTTCTGAAGTACTAATTAAAGGGACAAATTACAATATGATCAATTTTGCAGGGGCTAAAACAAAAGAACAAGGACCAAAAGCCAAATAAAAATAGTTGCAAGGACCAACATCAAACAAAAAAAATAACTGCAGGAACTAAAACCAGCTAAAGGTTGAGCTCCATTGGCAGTGAAGTCAAGATCATGAGATCCTCAGTTCTAGTTGTGAAGAATCTTAGGATCAGAGGGATAAAGATCAGACATCAACAAGATAGAGACCATATGTATATTCACGAGGTAGAAGCTCAAATGAAAACATCTTGAATGAATATAAATTGATTAAAGATGATAAAGTGAGTCCATACTAATCCTATTGATAGGACTCAATGGACCTAACCAGCTGTGTAATTAACTTCTAACTTTACTAACTAATTGAGTAACCAACCTAATTAACCAACTAATTCTAACAATCTTAACACTAGTAGCTCACATTTTTTCTAGTACATATTTGCACTGTGATTCCATTTCCGTAGCGTTTGAACTAACTCAGTATCTGATCTTTTCCCCAGCAACAACAATGGTGTCTTCAAGGAGGGGGAGCTTACTTTTGATACTTCTTGTCCCCATGAATTAGATTCACAAGTATGTTTCCAATAACAATAATACTTCTTTTTTTATAACCATCCTTTTTATTCTCTAGATGAATAATGACCCGTTTAATTTAGATATTTTATTCCAATTTCAAACATCATGATCACTAGCACAGTACTAATCAATTCCTTCGAAATATTTGTTGAGAAATCCTGAAATTTAAGAAAAATCTTGGTTTTAATAATTTTTATTTTCTTATAATCCCTTAACCATGTTTTAAGGGTACCGATTAACATCTGTCTCTAACTATTGACGCCGCCAATAAAACTAAGATCATTTTTCAATTTGACTAAACTTTTTTCTTTCAAGTAGTAGTCCTGAAAAATATAATACAACACATTTGCAGGTTAGGTTACTCCATTTTTATTGTTGCTCCTTGGAGTTGAAGGTAGCAGCGACAACATTGTCACGAAGTTCACATTTCCTTGAAAGCATTGGTGTCTGGATCACTAATGATCTTCGTTCCAAACACATAAATTTTTATTCAACATTTATACCTTAACATAGATTCACCCAAAGCCACAAAAAAACATAATGAAACATATAGCATTAAAAGTTTTCAAATTACTGCCAGCTCTATGTTTTGATATTCATGCTCCCAAAGGGATTACAAATTACATAACATCTTTCATGATTGTAGGAATGTTTTGCCAAATACAGGATACAAATTTGCTTGGCAAATTCCAATGTTTTGCCAAATTGTGATGTGATCACATCATATAAATTACGAATTAGAATTCATTCGATACCAATTTCAAAGTCGTTTGGAAACAAGATTCCTAGTCCCTAGTAATAATATATTTCCCTTTTTGCTTGGTTCTCTGCTCTCCTATAACCAGGCCAAAGGAAAAAAAAATGCTACTTCAGTTATTTGAGGACTTGATATCAGCTTAAATAATACATGGTATCATCATCATCACAGTATTAAATACTGTTACAATGATACATCTGCTTATAATGTCAATAGCAGATTTTTATTTCTGATATTTATCCTCCTCACTTTTCTTCCATTTTTCCTTAGGAAGAAAGTTCGTTATTCATTTGTGAACAATAGTGTGTGTATGAGTCATGCGCGAGGTTCTGCAGAGCACAAAAAAACATATCAAGTCAGTTCAAAACCTGAATAATGACCTAATGCTTTATGGCTATAAATAATGACAAGGGAAGAAAAAGGTTGTTTAAATACCTGTTCCTGAGAGCGGAAATACATGAAGGGTGTATAATATAAAAAGTTTGATACCCTAGATGTATAAATATCAGCATATCTGCGATAATTAGTTTAAACAGTTTAATATCAAAAGTGAGAAATGATAAAACAAGATCGTGGACATCAAAAGAAAGCACCTACTTCTCAATTTGTCTCATCAAGTGACTTTTATCCCACAGTCCAGCGCGAGATAGAAATCCCCACCTAATGCAGACAATTGAGCCAAGTTAAACACAAACGCTCTTGGTAGAAATATTTATATATTGATTTACTCGGTTTAAATACATATCCATGTGGTAGAAATCAATAGATCGAGTACAGGCTGGTTTTCAAATGAAAAAGCTCTACTCTTTGAACTTACCTTGAATTGAAGAGCTCCCCATCCGCCTCCAACATTGGAGCAATTTTCTCATCCAGTCGTTGCATAACAATAAGTAGCTTTTGCATACTTTCAGTAAGGTCTTCATCATCCATGTTAGTTGCTGCGAGGGTCTTTAAGTACAACGAAAATCTTACTATTGGTGTTTAAATAATATATGCTAATTAAGAGTCCTATCTGGATAGCTTTAAAAAATTAAAACAATGTATATATTTGATGCCTCCTCCAAATTGATAACGGAGAAGTCAAATAAGGTAACCTAGGGATATAAGATATGAATTAATGATACTATTCGACGATCTTATTTAGATTAGGAAGGTCAAAGGGAATCAAATGAGGCAACAAAATAAGATCAAATTTGACCATATCGGTACTAAGTACCATCATAAGAATTTCTTAGAATTTGGATTTTAGGCCAAACTTGAACACCAAAAGCTTAGCTCTAGCGATAAGGATTACCCAAACCTTATAAGGAATAACCTGGTCATATATATAGTCGATATGGCATCTCAACACATCCTTGATCCTTTCACGTGTAGGACAGGACATTTGAAGCATGGAAAAATGTGAGTGGCGCAGAGATCTTAACACACCCTCCCAACAAGGACTGGGAATCAGAAACATTGACAAATTAAGATGGCCCAATAGTATATCTAATATAGACTTTGATACAATCTAAGAATTTAACCTTTAGGCTTAACTCAACACCATAAGCTAACTCAAGAGGTGAAGATTACTCAAGGACTAATTTAGTCTTATATATGGGATTCAATAGAACTCGAGAAAATACTTAAGCGCCTAATAATAAAGCATATAAAGTAGCATATGCAATAGGATTATAGGACCAAAACTTACTTGAGCAGGACGGTCTTTGCTTCGCCTTTGCAGAGCCAGTCGAAGTTGGTTAAAGAGATCTCCCACAACTTCCTTTTGATTTATAAGCTCTACCAATGATTCTCTATCACCTCGGCAACGAATCAAGGCACTGTACTGTAGTTTTAACATTTACGAAAGTACAAGGACAAATCATAGTTAGATCCAGCAAAGGCACCATATTTTCTTGATACATAGTTCAACAAACAATCATATGATTTTTTTCCTCATAAAAAGGTATATCATTTTTTTAAAATTGAAAAAATTAAAGTTGCTTCAGAAATTTCTTTAGTAACAAATGAGCCCAATGCGAACTGATTGCACTAACCTCATCTTCAAGTTCTCTACAAATTAACGCTGTTCGCCATCGCAAATGGACTTTGGATTGACTGACATCAGTGTAAATATGGTCACCAACATACAAAATCTCATCTCCGTGGATTCCTAGAGAATTTTCAACCATCTGTGCACTTCCCCCAGAGTACAGACCACCTGCAGAAAACGGCAAAGCACATTAGTCATAGTAAAACTAGCGGTTCAATTATCCTTATTCAAAACTAGCATGGTGGTTGTCTGAGTCGTATAAAGATAAATTTTAAAGAAAATGTAGCCATTTTGCATTTCTGCTATATGTTACCATGACATAAACAATTCAATTATTATTTCGCAATCAGATCTTCTCAACCCTAAAAGATTCGGAACTAAGTTTTAGGAAATTATTAATGCATCATAAAATTATCATCAGTGCTTTTCTTATTTGCATCGGTGGCTAGAAGAGGTAGCAGCAGACACAAAAGATATTACTGACAAACATATTTAAGACAGAGGGTGCCAAAATATAATATTACCCTTTTGGCTTTATTAAAGGGATAAAAACTCTATCTGTCTCAATTTGTATGCCTCAGTCCGTTTTTGGAAGCCTGAAAATCATATTTCAAAATAATGTTTTTTGGTTTTATGAACCCAATTGTCCTTTCCATAATTTTTATATTTCAAAAAATGTGAAAACAGTATCAAACAGTAGGGGCACTTCAGCCCTTTGCAACCCATCCCCCACAACTGGCGTTGATAGCTCCTGCCCCTCTATAGTTTACCTTCATGTTCCAATTTCTGATTTCTTTCTTATCTCATCATAGAGCGACCAAATATCATCATAAAACATAATCCCTTCAGGAAAAAATGTACCTTTCAAGTACAAGTTCTCTTCGCTCTCTTGCAAGTGCTCTTGGGGTATTTATTAAGTCTAGGTATACCAATAATAAAAAAATTGAGAAATTAATTTCTAGCATACATCACTTAGGAATACTTTTGGACTTTTGGAAGTAAATTTAGGATCTTATTATTACCCATTGTTAGCATAGCCTTGAATAAATTTTTAACGCGGGTGCTATGATCTGTCAAGTGCTGAATACTGCCTAGCGTATTTCTTCTAAAGATCACATTGGAAGCAAGTTAAATGATTCTTCTAAGAATTTAATTGATATGTGTTGGAAATTCCGCCTTAATTGCGGTCCGCCCCTAGTCGCCTAAATTGCGACCTTCGGTTAGCCTTAATTGCAGCCTCCAACACCTTCATTGTGCTGGCTTTGAGGGGGTGGATTTAGTCCCACAACGGATAGATAGCACTCTTGAGAAGAGTTAATAAAGAGGAGGCACTCCTCACCTTACAAGCCGGTTTTGTAAGGATGAGTTAGACCCCAAATTTCAACAATATGCATCGGCAGTGTGAAGATTTTTTACACTACCAATCAATCATAATCGCCAAATCATTAGAAATATTTGACTTTAATCATATATACCTAAGACATCATACAAATGATGGTATGTATTTGGTTGAAAGTATAAAAAGTTAAACATTAATAGTGCATCAAAATTAATCTCTTCTTCTAATGTCATGAATTTTACTATCCAAGTTAAGTCATATCAGAACGGGATAAGGAGCAAACATGTGGAAATAAAATAGAATTGTGTAAATAAGGAAAATATCTTATAATTAGTAGTAAAATATTATGTAATTATATCCGTTATTCTCTGTAAAGGGTTTCTGCTGTGTAGTTGTTATACATGGTTTTATGCCTGTCTCTCTTACTGAGAACAACACATTTACACAATGATCAAAACAGCTTCAAAGCTACAAACCAAAATAAATATTAATAAAGTCTCCACCGACTAGAGAAAGCAATTAAATTACACTTCACATGAAAAGGCACAGCTTGAGGGTCCACACAAAAAACAAAAATCAGCAATGTAAAGCAAAAAAAATTGTTGGAACCTAAGGCAACAGCTAAGACATTTTTCCTCGTCTTTCCTTCACTGGTGCCTCTGTCGTACTGTAAGAATCCCCAGAAGAGAAACTATCACCAAAATGTGAAAGAAGGAAGTGTTTATATACATTTTTTATTCAACTTTGTTTGTCAGGTCCCCAGTGGTTGGTTGGTTTGATTCAATCTCCCTCAACCTAACCAAACCGGGTTCGACACCAGCATAACGATGTTGTAATTTCAAAATTGATTAATTGGGGTATTCCAAAATACCTTTTTTTTACTCTTTGGTCACTGGCTATTTGCATTCCTCTCTTTGTGACATTCACTTGCTTCCGGAAAGTCTTTTGCACTCATCTATGTTGTCTCATTTTCGGCTCACTGTGTTTTATCTCTATCGCTTGTCAAGTTTCATCTCCCATCGAGAGCTTGAAGCACCTTTGTCTCGGATCTAGTAATCAACACTCTTTGTTTCTGATGCTCTCTCTCTCTCTGTCTCTGACGCTCGCTCTCTGTCTCCAACATTCGATCTTGGTCTCTGTCGATCTACATACTCTGTTCCTCGTGTTCGATGCCTGCTCTCTGTCTCTAATCTCGTCGATCTGCACGCTCTCTAACTCTTTGAAGGTATATCTTCAATCTTGTCGATTTGTAAGATTTTGTCTTAAATTCCATTATTTACACAGAATCTCAGGGGTTAATAAATTGGTTTATAAATCCCCCGCCATTTAGTAATAGACACAAAAGAACAAGCATCTTTGATTCAATTGCTCTCACGTTTAACACTCTCTCTCCAATATGCGCCAGCACCATATCCGATTCATGCTCCCACCCGTTCCGGTTCCAATTTCATTTGATTTTCACCTCTTTAAGTTTTGGTTTTTATTTCTGAGCCAAAAGTTGTGGTTTCGTGTTGATAGTTTCATTTCTGCAATATCCTAGAATTCGCTGTCCTTATTAAGGTTGGATCAGTATGTGTTTATTTTACTGATTATTACATTATAAGTAGGTTTTGTTCTATGTTCTTTTTGACTTATTTTGTTTATTTATAGGATAGGATACTTCTCTGTATGAACTTCGTTGATCATGATTGAGAAATGCCAGTTATTGTTAGCATTCTTACGGCAATTTATGAAATGGTAGCTATGATGTGTTTCTAGATCAGATGTTTTTTGTTTTTCATTTGGTAATCATGCCTTTTGCTTCGGTTTTTACTCAATTTCAGTTTATCGTGATGAAAAAAGTACTATTTAAAAGATTCAAATGTCAATGACAATGGAATATTATTTTTCATGGTTTTTCCTCTCAAGGGTTTGATGCTTTTTTACTTCTAATGAAAGAGAATCAGTAAAGATGGTATTGTTCTCTGACTAGGTAGTGGATATACAGTTACAAAACAAAGAGAATGATGGACAAAAAATATATATCATGTAATAATTTCCTCTTTGTATCTATTGTCCTAAATCTATATAAAGGATCTCTGCTGTGTAGTTAAAACACACGGTTTTATGCATATGTCTTGCTTTTTTTTTTTCTTTCAACATAGTATCGGAGTCTTTTGAGAGGCAGCCCTAAACCAGGCATACCCACAATCTTTCGGTGATAATATTTTCTTATACCTAGAGAAAATAAATGAGTGAGAATACAAATTACCAGGTTGAGCCTTGAAGCATGGACGCATTAGACCCTCGCCTGTCACCACTTCATACATGGGGCTTGATGTTTGGAAGAACTCTGGTTTTCTCGCTGACACAATTACCTGTCCATGGAAAAGAGCCACAACCATTTATGAGAGGATTATTTCAGAATAAGACAGGGTTGTCAATGGCGAAGATAATTAAGAGGATATAGAGCATTTGTCATCACTCGAATGTCAATTATTGAAGAAGTAACTTATATCAACTTACAATGTCAAAAAGATCTCGCCAACCCATATCATTTGGAAGGAATCTATTAAAAGAATGCCTCATCATTTTGTCTGTGTAGTGAAAGTCGGAGTTGGTAATAAGGACAAGTTTTTTTCCAGCCTGTTTTCATGAAGATAACAGAGTAAGGATTATAAGGGCATCACATGCTATGCAAAAATTAAAGCGTTAGAGGTAATACCTCCTTCTGATCCAAAAGTGCCAAAGGTAACTCTGGATCAGGCTCCACAAACTGTTCAGGCTTAGACATGATCTCGCTCTGCATAAATTTTCTTAAGTCATTTGGTGTAAATAAAGAACAACATTAAAACTTAACAGCCAAAACGACAAGAAGAATGTGTTGACCTTAAGACGACCTTCAACATGAGCCCAGAAAAGAGCTTTTCCAACAGCCTGAAAGTTGTGCCATAGGTAAAGTAAAAAAACCGCTGATCAAATTTGATGTAAACAGAAACTTTTGCACCACAATACCTTATAAAGACCTTTATAATCAAGGGGACCAAGATCTGCCGGTATGGTCCCATCATCCAATCTGTCAACCATCTGAAATAAATTATATATCATCGATATAGCCTCATTATAATATAATCACACATGATTAAATTAAATGAAAGGAATCATCCTTATAAAATGCTTCCTATCATAATATTTCTTAACTCCCTCTTGGATTCCATCCAATATCTACTAGAAATTTGGAAAACGTAGTTGGCAAAGTAATATTCAACAAGGGGAATTGACACTTGCATAGCTAGTGATGCTCAAATTTATGACACCAACACAACCCACTACCCCTTGTTGAGATAAGAAGAAGCCACATAAACTAAGATGTGAATACTAGTGCAAAAAAAAAACATTCTAGCAGAATATATTTCTGTTGCTGAAAGTTTTGAGGTTTCACTAGTAATTGCATACCTGCATGTAGGCCACTGCTTCAGACACAGAGAACAGTGTGTTGAGAAACTCCCATTGACTCTCCTTTCGCAGGTCCACCAGTTCTCTTCCATACATCTCACTTCCATTGCATACAAAATTCAGTAGCACTACACACCAATTTTCTATAAATGACATCTACTAAGCTATTAATGTGTGTGAGCACAGGCGCATGACTATTAGTGTATACATATATCAATGTGAATGTTTTGCTGCAAGACATTCAATCAATGAATAGTGCATTATCCATGTCCACGTGCAAATGTACAATGCACAAATCTATGGTTGTTTCAGAAGATGAACTTTCGGTGCAAAACAGAAACCTTAGGTGAAACATTGACTCTATTGTTTTGGCTATTTGAATGAAGCACTGGTTTTCAAAAAAACTACATATTTATTATTCTTGGATGCACTCTAGTGGTATCCTAGTGATGTATGTCTTAATAAATTAGTGCAGAATGTCATGTAACAAGTGAGTGACTCTGCATAGATTTTCATAATCAAAAATCAAAATTACAAGGCCTGAGACTTACCTAACAGCTCGAGTAGATAACATTTTGGTGCCATGCATGGCTCTTTTTACATAACCAAATCGGTCAGCTTTAACCAAGTTGCCTCTCTCTTTGTCTATCACAAGGCCTCTAATTACCTGAACAATTTACAATAGAATCAAAGACCACTCGAACAAACCACAGATAACATGGATTGGATTTCCAGATGTCTTCATCTTGCCAGAGAGAACATATTACCAGGTCAGGATCAAATGCAAGTCCATCAACAGGGAAGCCCATATTCTTAAGGTTTTCCATACAATAGTCATAAGCACGCCCTTCCCAAGCCTATAGTTCCAGGTAACACAACAATAAATAACCTCTTTCATACTTTATATTTTTATGATTCGAAGTACCATGGCAACGATTTCAACATACAATAATGAAAACTTCAAGCACAGAGTAAGGGATAAACATAAACAATTAGTATTTTTTAGAGCAGTAAAATGTAAGAACAAAAGAACATCATAGAATTAATGAGAATAAAATTCCTACATTACCAACCAACTTGAGTTGCATAAAATTTTGTTTATGAATGTCACATATGACACAATCGAAAATTGAACAAAGACGTTACATCTGCACAGTTGGTAATTAAATTTATATAAACTATAAGATATGTGATAAAGAGACGTACCATCACATTATAATGGACAAGGGTATAGTCCATGTCATATCCAATGGCACTAATTGACCGCAGATTCAACGTACGGGTGCAGAATATTCCACGGGGTGAATTTCTAGATGAAGAGGGGCTCTACATGAGGACACAAAACACTGAGTTTTACTTATTGTATATCTTTACATGAAACTACACCCTAGACAAAATCCTAACAGAGAAGACTGAAAGCGAGTAAATTGAAGGCAACAAAATCAGAGTGATACTCAGAAACAACAGCTAGATTAAAAAAATGAGAAGCAGCGAAAGAACTAGTAGGTTGTTGTGAGTAAGGTTGATATTGACATAAGTATCACGTGTTCACATGAAAAGTTAACATTTGCATGAAGAAAAAAATGACTTATCTGCTAGGGTTTCAACGATAAAGCAAAAACGTTTATGAAACCTATGCAAACACCTATCTATGTTTTTGTTCACCAAATACGAAGGACCTCGGGAATATTTAAAGTGGGAGTGGCCTATGCAATTTAAAAAATTAGATGGATTGTTTAAATATGTTTAGTAAATCTAAGGTAGAATCTTTCAATCAAAAAACATCAACAAACTAGAAAAGGCGCTAGTAAGCAAAAATACTGCACCGGAATGCCCAAGTCTTTTAGCAAATCTTCTGCCTCTCTAGCCTCTATTCTAGCCACTTCCTCGATCGGACCTTCAAATGCAGCATCAGCAATTCCTACAAGGCAAGAGACCAATATTTTACTTGTTGGCATAAATTTATGAAAACCATATTCAATGTAGTAGCGCACAATGTTATGGTGAGAAGATCGAAGTCTGTTTAGTTTGAGAAAACATTTCCGACTTTTAAAAATAGTTACAAAATAAGGAAGGTAACGATTCCATAATTATTAGTAAAAATATATAATAAAAAAAAATGAAAATTTCATATGGTATTCACAATTTTCTATACAAATATTTGAAAACAACAAAATACATAATAAATATCATCAACAGGAGACGGGACATGCACTATCATTGTAAACAAGGTATACACTGACGTCCAATCAGAATGCGGCATTTTACCGTTATCATGGAAATATCATCACTTCTCATTGAATGACGCTGGAAAACAATTTTACACCGTCAGTGTATCTCCATTAAACTCTACTATCAATTCAAGCCATACAAACCCAAAATAACGGTTCAATGTCCTATTCCAATAAGCTAAACAATAAGACATGTTCATCATGATACAAAGCAAAGTAAAAACATTCATAAACACAAGACTTGATTCCATCAAATACACAAGCAATAGTTAAAAGTTTGAAAGTGTAGTAAAATAATGAAAGTTTAAAAATTTACCAAAAGCTTCAAGCTGTTCTAGCTTAACATTCAAATCACCCTTAGTGCTTTCACCAAGATAATCCACGCCACACTTGTTGGGCGGCGTGACGGAGAAAACATCACCGCCGATGGACTTAGAGTCAACGGTGCAACGACAAAGTGTCAGAGGTTTGGACAAGTTGACATTGGTGGGTATTGTGAAAGCTGAGTTTTTGAAGGAATTGGTGATGGTGGTGGGGACCACATCGACGCCGTGAACGGCGAACATGGAGAGAATCTCCGTTGCATACATGTGAGGAGAGGTTGGTTGGTGATGATGATGAGAACAGAATCTTTGTCGGGAGGGGAACACTTGAAAGTGAAAGTGAAAGTGAATGAGAAAATTGTCTTTGTGGATAGAAAAGAAAGAACAGAAGAACATAAGAGAAACAAAAATTCTTTTTTTATTTTTTTTTTGGGTTTGGATTTTAATTTGTTTGATTAAGGCCCAAAACCTTGTATAAGTAAACTTTATAATTTTTATTGGAATTTAAATTGATATTTTTAGTCCTAAAAAAATAGTTCTTATAAAATACAAATAAGGATTAAAAGGGGGTAGTTTTTTTAAGGACTAGAGTTGAATAATAATGATTTTGTAGGATTTAAAATATATTTAACATTTTATTTTATGAACAAAATTTAGAGGGTTCACGCTTAGATATAAAAGAGTTAAAATTTCTATACTTTTTTTTAGAGTGCGAAAACATCTATACATGGTAAGTAAATGAAATTATATTTACAATCATGTAGAGTGGACTTGTTAGATACGTTATATGATATTCTTCAATGTGTGTCTCTCTTTAACAAAGAAAAATGATCGCAGATGAAACATAAAATGAAAAATGAAGTGAGAAAAACAATGAGAACTAGAAAGATTTTTTCTTATAGAGGATCTAAGCAAACTAGATGATAACTTGTGGGGTATAACTTAATATATTTGTCAGTCCAAAATATTAATATGTACTTTAAAAATGATGTCGTTTTCGTTTTTTTTTTTTTAAATAATGTAGTTTTCGTTGTTAGCCTAAAATATACTACATGTAAATACACTGCATCATTGTCAAACATAGTTGATTGTTGATTAGTTTTAACAACACAGTTCAAATTTTACTTACGATTTGTTGTTCCATCAAGTTTTTTGAAAAATACCAAAAAAAAACATTATTTTTCTATTTTTTTTTTTGTTTATTTGATTTTGTAGTGCTCCTAAGGTATTTTATGAGTTGTTTACATGAGATCATCATTCATATCATTTTCTCTGCGGCTGAAAGAAAGAAAGTACATCGAGAGAAAATCAAAAAGTTGTCTAGATAGTTAGAGAAGAAGCAAGAAGAGAGCTGAAATCAATCTTCTATCAAACAACAAATTTGTTTCTACCATTGGCAAGACCACCAAGGAGAACTTTGGGTAGCTATATAAGACTGAACAATATGGAAGAGATTCCTCTAGGGTTTCAAGCGGCAAATTCAGTCACTAATAGCAAACTTAAATTCTTTGTTCATTATTTGACAAGTGATTTGGATATTGCATTTGACACAAACAATGTTAAGGTATTAAAAATATGTATCCGAAGATCAAATACTTAGACTTGAAACAAAGAATATAAGTTTACTATTGGTATGAAGTTTTCATCACTTGAGTAATTCAAGTATGTTGCATTAAACACAATGTTCTCAATGGGAGGAAAATAAAATTTGCCAAAAATAATGCTTTAAGGATTAGAGTTATATGTAAAGGCAAGGACATATGTTACTATATATAGTGTGTTGGTTAGTAGGGTAGTTAGAGCATCCACAATGGAGATACCCATTTTTGAGTTCTTAAATGGATGTCACATGTACATATCACTCATTTATAATTTTTTAATATTAATACCTAATAAGCACTCGATCACTCCAATTCAGATCTCACACAAAGTTCTTAAATGGGACCCACTAATTAACTATCAATAACTTTATATCATTATATTTCAATTTTTTAATATTAAAAGAGTGTGGCTCCCGCTTAAAAGTGAGGGTCTTAAGTAAGACCCCGAAAAAGATTTTCCCTATTGGGGGTACCTAATAGGTACTGGGTCTTAAATAGTCAAGACCCTCCCAATGGAGATGGTCTTAGGACTCAACATCAAGATCAATATTTTTCTATAGATGCATACACGTGGAAGAGATATTGACAACATAAGTGCAAAGTCTAAATGTAAACAATCAGTATCCTTCATCGGCTTTTACAGTTGTGGCAACTGATACTAAAGAGGAATGGAGATTGTTTTTGACATTGTTCTTAGAACACATCAATGATTCTAGACGGACTTTCATATCTGACCATCCAAAGTGATTGTTTTTTATAAAATAAAATAAAAAATATTGCTAATTTTTTAGTAGATTTATCTTATATATCCTTATTTATTAATTTTATTAGGTTTGCAACAACTTAACCTAATAATTTCCCTCTAAAATGATGCTGCATTAGGTTAGCAATAATTTAACTTAACAAACAAATTCCATCTAAAATGCAGCGCACCAATTTAACCTAACAAATTCCCTCTAAAATGCAGCAATCCCTAATAGCTCTCCTCACTGATGAGCTCTTCATTCCTATCCTGTTGTGTCATCGTTTGTATATATCTATTATTCATGTAGACTCTTTTTTTTTTTTACAAGTTTTTTTATACT
>Ga0228711_1001077_pt1 | contig 38524 bp, 19 predicted proteins | sample MedpolnodulmetaG_2_FD_177996 | JGI IMG/M metagenome (GOLD analysis project Ga0228711, IMG submission 177996) | Root nodule microbial communities from Medicago polymorpha collected in Santa Monica, California, United States - brown nodules | ecosystem: Host-associated > Plants > Roots > Nodule...
TACCCAAGTGACAAGAATGTCAAGTGATCTGACGAAACCTTTCCATGATAATACTTATGTGTACGCTTACTCCTTTGTCCTAATATCTATATTGATCTCAAGGCATAGATTTTGTCACCCTTGTATAAATCAATATTTATATTTCTTAATTCCGAAATATACCGAATAACGAATAAGTCCAATATCTTATATTTACTTAGTTCAGCATGGCCATGCATTTCATCTAGAGGCCAAAGATATAACTTCTGTTTATGAGGAGGGACAAATCTCATCTAGGACACTCATGTCCCTCAGCATGATTCATCAAGTACCCATCAACCAACGTTATGGTTATCCTTTCACAGACAACATTAGAATGGCAACAAAGCACTTGAGTCCACATCTAGAGATCATAGTGGTTTCAGGTCTAAGAGTGATATACACTATTATCATTGTGAGAATATCTTATGACAATTTCATAACATGCTATGTAGTATTCTCACAGTGGGTCAATCCAGTATAAATATTACTCCTAATATTTATACCTATTCATATCTATGACCCATGAGATGTGGTCATCAGTCTACATACATAATAGTCTCGACGCTTTATTATTTATCCTTATTCATATTAAAGCTTGACTACGGATATATTTAAGGATAGCGTTCTTTATGATAATGTAATCTCATGATTAAGTCACACTTAATATATTATTACATGAACTATCTATTCTAAGGACTTTATTAACATTACTATAAATATAATAAAGAGTGTCATATATTTATTCAATAATAAAAGTCATATACATAAGATAAGTTCAACATAAACTATTGGCCTCTAGGGCTTACACCAACAAAATGAGAATAAATTTCCCCTAAAAAAAGAAGAATAAATTTATCAAATAAACTTCGAAAAAGTGGTACTTATTAATTGTTTTCCCTTTTATTTTTGGTCAATAACAAGTTCGTATATTTGACATTAATACTAGTGCAACTAATTGGAATGAACATGAATAAAATATTTTTGCCAATAATTACAAATAATAGTTTTGCCTATTTTGTCGTTGTATGTTATTAACTTAGGTGTTGTGAATTTGTTCACATATTCATTCTATATGTTTTTTCACGATATTGAACATGTTATTGTATCTTATGTATTCTATCAATTTGAATAAATGAATATCATTTTACTTTTATAAAAAAAAATAGTTTTGCCTAAAAAATATGAATAAAGTAGTTTATGACATATTGACGAACATTTATTTGTTTTTACTGAAATAATGAACTAGTTTATTTTTGAGGGAAAAAAAATATAGAACTAGTTATTTTTAAATTATTTCAATATATTCATATTATAATTTATATAAAAAAAAACTTATATTTATGTAAAAAAAAAAAAAAAACTTATAATTTATATATAAAAAAACTTATATTTATGTAAAAAAAACATATAATATATATAAAGAAACTTTTATTTATGAAAGTTTAAAAAATATTATAAAAAAAACCGGTTGCTTAGCTCAAGTTTGTGGTGGTCAGAGTTTTAACCCCGAACCTTACATATATTATGCATTATCCCTATTAACTGAGATAAGCTCACGAGTACTGCTTAGCTCAAGTTTGTCCCTTGGTTGAGGTTTATTTGAATACTGCTACCGGGACTTTAATTTTTAGAAATCTCGACACGCAATGTTTATCACAAATTAGTACATACTTTGCAGCCATTAATTGAGTTTCATTCTTGCAAGTAAGTATAAGTTTTTTCTGACTAATATTCCAGCCTGGTGCCCGTGGAAACCTCCAAGAATCATTGTATTTGTCTCCTAAGCATAATTTATTAGAAACAATACGAAAAAACTCGTAAGAATTTGTGCACTAATTGGTTCTTTATCTCTCTCTCTCTCTAGATGCTGAATTCAGCACTGTAGGGACATCAAAAGACACATGTTAAATGGTGCTAGTGAATATATCAATCAAGGAGATATGCATATTACGTCTTTGTCTATAGAAATACTAACATCTTATGTGTATAATTTTCATAGGTGTTACAAAAGACCAAAAAGACAAAACTTGTTTAGTGGGGGAATCATCCCATGATTATCTAGCTTAATTAATCATAAAATGCACCCTTGTTAATTAACATTTTGTGACATTTTACTAGTACTTGTTAAAAATTAATTAACTATACTAAACTAAAAATACTTTAATTAGATTTTTTTTTTATATGTGGGTACTATGGGTACATCCATGTGCATATATTCCTAACATTACATGGTTCCATTGGCGTGTCTAGTGGCAGAGGCAATGGAAATGATAGGGGGGATTTAAATTGTTCTGCTTACTTACATTCATAAATTTTAAAAGGTTTTAATTTGATGGAATGGCTAAGCCTTGATTAAATTTGTAGTTTGTGTCACAATTAATTAATGTGTGTTGATGAAGCATATCTTTGGGGTGATTCTAGTAAGGGCAGACAACCTTTTCCTTTTTGATTTAGAGGGATGAATAAGCAAAATTTTGTTCCTCAAATTGGAGAAAAGAATAGCTAAGTCACTGCCTTATGTAGATCTTGTTGCAAGACCATATGGTTATGCTTTTAGTTGTGTCATGTCTTGTATATTTGTCTGCTTCATTTTCAATTAACTCCTTTTTATTTATGTTATTTCTCGTTAAGTTCAGGTATGAGTAGTTAGTCTTACATTGGTTATGATTTGACAAAAAGTTGGATAAATAAAAGAGATGATTTATACTCCAACTGTCATAATATTTTGAATGAAGATGTGGCGGTGATGTTGATCTTTTGACCCATTATTTCTTGTGTTGCTCACCTAATCTCTCCAACAGATGATATTAAAACCCTAGATCGACTTGATGAGAAAGTGGAAGTGAAATTATAGTGTATTGAATCTTTGTATAAAAAATACGGTGTAGGATGTGGGAGACCTATAACGCCTTGCATGTAAAATACTTGATCAAAATAACGATTGTTTTTTAAAAAAAAAAAAACAAATGCATCAATAAAAGAATTCAAAACAAAGTGTTTAATGTTGATTTATTGAATCTCTTATCGTTTTTCATCCACCAAAATATAATTTTTAATTGGTTAATCGAAAAACAATTATAGTAATTCATATCTTAAATTGAATCATATACATCTCCATTGAATTTTCACAACACAATCTCACTTTTTTACTCTTCATTTTTTTCCAGAATACGTCTATGTGAAGTATCTTACAAGTATATGTGTATATCTGTCGAGTATCTTATAAGTATCCAATAAAATATATATTATAAATTAAAATAATTAATTATTATACTCCGTGGGAACATATCTATGAGTATCCGTGAAGTCTTGATATTCGATACGGGTACTTCTTCATTTTGGAGTATTCAAGTTTCATAGTTTTTTGTTGTATTAAAATTTTAAAATAGTTTCTGATTGTGCACTCTATTAATCAAAATAGTTTTTCACATTAAAGTGTTCTGTTAATGCTGTCAGTTTAATCTCTTAATATACTTATCTAACGTAATATTAATCCCTATAAGTACTTACTTATGACATATCATGTCTTATAAGAAAAGAGTTACCGTAAACATTGCATGGAAGCATGACAAATGTCGTGTGCCAGTAAGTGTTTACTGTCAGGGATCTAACTGATAGTAAGTATACACAGTCAGGGACCTAACAGCAAGTCTCTCGCAACCACAGAACAACTTCATTGAGGAAGATGGCACAATTCTTGACGAAGAGCAACACTTCATTGGGACGAGTTTGGGGATATTGATTCTCGGTTCAGAGATATTAATTTTCGGGGATATTAATTTTCGATTCAAGGATCAAAGTGACAATTTTCTACTTACATTTTAGTTCATGTTACACCTTACATACACTTAGTTCTTGTTACACCTCATACTGTGTCAACATAAAACTTTTGTCAGACCATTTGTTAACAAAATTATTTAACGTCAGGAATTAAAGTGATAACGAAAATGCACAAATAATTACTTTATATTTAATTCTGAGTCAGAAACCTTTGCGACAATGAGGAGTAGAGTTAGAGATCAAAATAACTATTTATTCTTTATTAATTTGTATGCATATGGAAAAGCTTTAAGCGAAACTTATTTTAGAGATGTGTTATTTGAACAACCATTTGAGAGACAACTTTTGTAACAACCACTAATTTACAAAGGAAAGTAGACAGTGACACGGAAACCAGAGTAATAGAGAGAGAAAGTAACAAAAATAATGTGAGTATGAGAGATAAAATTGTCACATAAGTTGTTACAAAATGGTTGTCAAAATATCATTTCACTTTATTTTAAAATGAATGGAGTATTTAGCGATGCTAGTATAGATCGTACAAATAAGAAGAGAAAGAGTACATACGTTTATTACTGGTGTGTTCAGAAGAGCAGAGGCCATGCACAATAACCAAACACAAAAATGAAATAGGTAACGTGTGCATTGCATACACAAGGCAAACGCAGAAAGAAGCAGAGCCTTACATAGTGGTCGGCGATGAATGTGTTTCACCCGACAAAAGCTGCCACCACTTTCACACCATTTCTCACATGTGCTTATTTTTCAATCAAAAAGCATCTGCAATGGAGACTTTTATATTTGTAATCTTAAATGAATCTCATATAAACACATCATTTTTTTTATTTTTTTTTAATAATAATACTTAATAGGTATTCCACAAATAACTACTTTCTCCGTTTTAAAATGAGTGTCATTTACTAAAAAAATTGTTTCAAAATGAATGTCACTTTACATTTTCAATACAACTTTAATTTTTTTCTTCCATATTTACCCTCAATAAATACTCCAACTTTTCTCTCACACAATTTTCAATGTAACTTTAATTTTATCTTTTTCTTATAAAGTAAAGGCAGTTTAGTAAAAACGTTATATCCAATGATTATTTCGTTCTATTTCTTAATCCGTGTGCCAAAACCTAAAGCGACACTCATTTTAAAACGGATGAAGTATTTATTAATGAAAAGTAACAAAAGCAACTCAAATAATGATTATTTTATTGAAAAGTGGTGTGGAGTTCACTTAAGATTTGGGGTCTTAGAGCATCCACAATAGAGACCCTCAATTTTGTGGTCTTAAACGGGTCCCACATGAACGCCTCACCTTTTTATAATTTTTTAATAATAATTCCTAATAGGTACTCAACCACTCCAATAAAGACCCTCTAACAAAAGGTCCATATGGGTCTCACCAATAACTATTACAATGATTATTTTAAGAAAAAGTAATGTGGGGTCCACTTAAGCATTGAGGTCTTAAGTGAGACCCTGAGACCCTCAAAAAGAAAATCACATTGGGGGTACCTATTGGATACCAGGTCTTAAATTGTGAAGACATCACCAATGTGGATGCTCTTAAGTGAGACCATGGGTCTTAAAAGACCCCCAATTTTTTTCTCCAATGGGGGTATCTATTAGGTATTGGGTCTTAAATGGTAAAGAGCCTACTAATGTGGATGCTCCAACATGACTTCTTTTTTTTTAAATTGTTAACAAATATCCTTTAGAAACACTTTTTACCTTGATTTTTGTTAAATAGCCGTTGGTTTAAAATCAATTACTTACATGATCAACCGGTAAATCTTTGAGATATATTGTGTTTGTTATTTTCCAGAAAATGATGAATGTTCTTGATATTATTATGCAGAATATGAATATAACCGTCAAATTCAACAAAGGTCAAACCCGTCGAATTATCTTCAGAGAAATAAAGTAAATTGCTTGAAAAGAACAAGTAAATTGCAATATAATTTAAAGGAATAAACATAAATTGCATTGATTGAATGTAAATTGGTATACAGATTCATATATTCAGACTTGTTACTCGTTTCTCTCTAAACGCAGATAGTTTGAGTGTAAGTTTTTTGTATGGTTGAATTGTGACCCCTTTTTCCTATGAAAAACTAATATTTATACTAAGTAACTACCTACACAGAAATGTTCGAACATAACTACTAATAACGGCTACAGATATCTCTTTGATTTGAATTTCAAATAACATCCTTCGACACTAACCGCTACTTGGCTTCTTCATTTGGAACCAAACTCTTTTCGACCCCTTTTTTCATGTCGAACCATGACCTACGAAACAAAATTTCTTTCCAAGTTCATACCTTTGACTAGACCGGCGCGTCGAACACATTAACTTTTCTTTAAAGCTCAAGTCAAACTTCATTGACTGCATTTATTATAACCTGTCGAAAATACAGGCTAACAAACACTTTTTAAAAAGCTTAAAGTAAAATTTTATTTTTAAAATTGTGTGTTTAACCTATTAAAATATAAAAAGTGATTTTTTAATATAAAAATTAGTAACTATTTTTATTTTTAAATCCTTAATAAACAAATGCACTAATAGTACTCTCTTCGTTTTCATATGTAAGCACTATTTGCATTTAATAAAAGGGTGTTTAGATATAAGGACGAAGGGAGTGTTTATTAAGATGACTTGTTTTTTTATTTGTGCCTGAGTAGAGTTTTTTTTATAAATAAATGGAATGACGACAATCATTAAAAACTTGTACATATAAGTGATGGACGACGTTCATCTTATGAATTTTGATATTTTAATCAATTGAGTTAAAATTTGTGGATGCGAAAAAGCTTTTCTTTTAAGCTAGAAAAATACTAGTATTATAGCAGAAGTTTCTTATAAATATTATTTTTTTTAAATGAATCATTTTTGTGTTAATTGTCGACAAGATGTGGAATGATTAATTAAAGAAACGTAAATTTGTAACGGATTTGATTTCGTAATTCAAAGATTTTATTTTTTTATTGAAAAAAGCAAAATAATATTCATTTATTTGAATTGATTAAATGCATCAGATACAATAACATGCCTGCAAATAATGTGATTAAATCTAAATCATAATACTCATTCATCTACATCAAAACTTTATATATGTGGGAATCACTTATTTCAATAAAATAAAAAAAGGAAAAAAGATGTATAGGGTGATTCTAAGTAAAAAAATGACCTAACATCCCCCAACCCCCAATGAATGAAAGAGAAAGATAATTTTGAGAGACGTTGAAGTTTCTCTCACTAAAAAATTTGGGTCGATCGTGAGTTGGTACACACTGTAAAATAGTTGTCCTTGTATTTTTCGTAATGTCTATGACAAATATTTATTCAATGTTTTTTATGTGTCAGTACAAATATGTGTTAAATGTTTTATAATTATGACGCTTCTTCTAGATCATTTACATGGTGGGATGATTACATGATTATTTATTTATTTATTTTGTTAAATAATAATTTTTTTATTTATGTTTTTAGAAGTATTTTATTACTGTCTTTATTTTTCAATAAATAGATAATATCAAGAGAAATGGAGTAAATGAAAAATGAGCTCTTATACATGAACCACCTTAGGTGGCATACATCCTTTTACACCCACACACATTTGTGACAAGTGGCAAAAACATTAAAAAAAAGAGATGAAAAGAGGCGGTGATGAAATGTGAAATTACTAAAATACCCCTAACACAGAGGGTATGAAAGGTATATAGAAAAGGGACACCTATCTTTTTTCATAAAAAATAGTTAGTCGAAAACATGCAACTTTATGAATCATTGCCAAGAGATCAAATATATTTAGTAAAATGTGTCTTCAATGAATCACAAGTGAGGAATTAATTTATAACATTCCATAAGTATTGGAAAAGGACCCAAAACGCCAGCATAAAGTGTTGTTGAAAACTAAAAAACCACAAGCGTTAAAAACACAACTATTATTTTTCACTCTATTCATTTCCTCGCGTGTCCTATTTTTTTCCAAAATACCCTTAGTCTGGATTACATAATCCAAACTCCTTTCGGATAATGAAATCTGGACAAATTCGTGAATTTTGGAACTTAAACCAACCTGATGGATGTTGATGCCAATGTGCAATAGATGGATTCAAATTATACAATCCGGAAAGTTTTTACACTTTTCGGATTATGTAATCCAAAATGTGTTAATCACCCCGTAGAAAGTCAACATTTGGGTAAAAATATTGTTTTCGGATTACATAATCCGTAAAGTTTAAAAACTGTCTGGATTATGGAATCCGAACTGCATCAGCACAGAGGCAGAAGCCATCTGTTTTGGCTGAGCCTCTGTTTTAGAGCATTTAGTTAACTGTTTTGGCCTTTGACCATTTGTTCAAACAGAAAATCCAATTTATTACATAACAATTAACAACACAATAAACTCCCTCTGTCCCATTTTAATTGAGCCCTTGGCTCATTTCACACTTATTAAGAAAAAATGTATAAGTGAAAGAGAGAGAGAAAAATGGTTTTGAGTGTCTTATCAACTATTGGTGCATTCTTCTTTATCATAAATGCAAAGTAGAATATATTGAATTGGGAGTGGTGAAAGTAATATTAATTAGTGTTTTAATTGGAAAAAAAAAAGTAATTAATATTGTATTGAAAAGTGAAATTGGTCAATTTTTATGGGACAATATTTTTTTTTAAATGGCTCAGTTATTATGGGACGGAGGGAGTAATTTTCAAACATTAATAAAGCATAAAAATTAAATTTTTCCAAGTGTTACATAACTACAAAGGATCCAAAATATTCAAACATAACATAAATGATTAAAAATTACAATCAACCCCTTATCACTACACTCCTGCCACCTTTGGAATCCCCGACACCCTTAGTAGCTCCCCTACGACGGTAAACCTTTCCACCATGCACCTCTCTCAATACTTCCTCTAAATGTTGTTATGCCTCAGACCCGCGCTGCACCTCACCACAAGACATAACAACATACACATGGTATCTGATACGACCCAACCTCCCACTCAGCTCTAAGTACCCATGCTATCCATCCTCCTGAGCATCAATCTCATCAATGGCCTCCCGCTCTGGTGACCTCGACACCGAAACCTCCATGTCTGGAAGAATCATAAAACAAGTGGATGTATCCATATGCTGCCTCAACACCATACAATGCAGGGTGACCCAACTCCTGAGGTGTCAACGCATAATCAAGAGCACGCTGAAAGCAGAGGGTGATTTCCCTTAAGGTTTGCTGGGGAGGTGCACTCTCACATGGATGTCTCGGGACGGTCTGAACGTACACAAACTGATGAAACACCCGCTCCGACAGATATCTCATCGTGCGGTTACTGTATCCGAGCCATCCTGAGTAAAGGCTGACCGGCTCAAAGGGACATGCCTCGCGATGCTCTTCATATGGGGCCATGACAACACCCGACAAATCTAACACATCCACATGGCCTATGTATGAGTTTGGTGTAGACAAACCAAATCGTGATGCAAAAAGCATGGCACGTGGATAATCCTCCTGATATCCACCCCACGCATCCTTGCTGCCTATAGCCATGAATGCTGATAAATTCAAGCATGCAACAAAGACAACCACATATAAATATATAAACAAGGTCAAAACTTACAGATGAAAAAACAAACATAATTATTACTTTATACATGCAGCAAAGACAAGTATCATGACAACTGACTGTAGGCCCAATGGGAAGGATGGTTAAGCTCCCTATACAATTGAGGTAGGCATGTAGCTCCCTATGAAAAACCAGAAACAACCTCTAGGCCTCTGAAGTACCTCAGGTAGACAGCATCCACATAGTTGGCGCTCTTGTCAGTGAAGAGCGTGATCCCCACCAAGAACATCAAATACATGCGCAGAGCCTGGTCCCGCAATCTCTATACCTCCTCCTCCATACCACCGTCAGTATCTAACGCCAACTACAGTTGGAGACGCTCCTTGAAAATCCTCCTTAAGTAGCTAAACTGTGCATGTGCACCTCTGGTCTCAGTCACCTCATCAAGAGCATCTCCATCAGTAGACTTTAAATACCTCATCATTATATCCACCACATCGTCCCTTAAAATAGTCTCGTTGGACAGAAGCATGCCATCAATGGGGAGATGCAGCAAACAAGACACATCATCAAGTGTCACTGTCATCTCCCCAAACCGAAGGTGGAAGCTCGAAGTCTCCTTGTAACAACTCAATTTTTGATAGAATTATTTTAATTAATTATTATGTGTGTTTGTATGTTCTTGTATGTGATTATTTGTCTCTGTGTGTATTTTATTTGAGATTACTGGATTTTGACTTAAGAAGGGTATTTTAGTCATTTTAGCCTCGGGGGTATTTGGTCATTTAGTGAGCAATGGTAAATTATTCATTTGGTTACGAGATTTATTTTGGTGTTTTAAGTGAGAATAATTATTTTTACTAAGTTACTAGTGAGATGGAGTAATTGATTAGAGACGGTAATTATTCGTTATTTTGACGGTTTAAGTGTGTAGTAACTCAGAGAATTAGTTGGTAAGAATATTGAGCCCATTAAGACAAATAGAGATTGAGCTCATTTGTGTAGTGACTATATAAACACTAGTCTTATGAGAAATTTCGTCATTATCTTCATTCACACACTTTTACAAAACATTTTGGAGATAGAGGTAGAGAGAGAAAGAGGATCTTGAAGAGCAAAGAAGAACTAGAGAGAGAAAGCTTGGCGTTGGTGGCTATGAGCTAAATTGAAGCTAGGAATTGGATTCTTGAATATTAGAGGTAAGGGGGAGAGTCTCTTTTCACTAATTAAGCTATAATCACTTATTTCCAATTATGGGTTTAAGTGCTTTTGTGATAATTGTGACTTTTTCTGATTTTAAATGACAAAATTTGTGCTCCTATTTCATGTGAAATTGTGGGTATGATAAACTTCATGAAATTGTTGTGTTAATAGCTTAAACTTCATAGTTGTTGTTGTTGTTGAGTTGTTTTGATGATTTTTGACTATTTGAGTGAAAATCATGAATTAGTGTGTGATTGTTGTTGAAACATGTTTGAATTCACCTCATTAATGATTGTTTATGTTTATGTGTTGATGGGGTTTGAATTGGTGTGGTTGTTTTGACGTTTGAATGAAAAATGAGAAGAATGGTGATTTTTGGTGAAAATGAACTAGATGATGATTTTGAGATGAATTGGTGTTATAATCTAATGTTTGTTGTTGTTTTGAATGTCTTTTGATGTTTGTAATCAAGTGTATAAGCTTTGGGGTTGAAGTGATCCAAATTGAGGGTTTTGGGTGAAAAGTTGTGCATTCTTGTAAGAGTTCAACCAGAACAGGGGAACTGCTCTGGAGAAAACTCGCTCAGAGCGAGAATCTCGCTTAGAGCGAGTTGCTCAGTGACAACACCCATTGTTTTGGGTGTTCCTAGGGGATCGATTCGGACCGTCCAAACTAATTCTCTTGATGTAAGGGTGTGAAAAGTAATAGCAGTACATTATAGTTGGGCATAACACACTCCATCAATTAATTTAGTGGCTTCTCTTTTGTGTATTTTGATGGTCTTGTGAAATTATGTGCACTAAGTCTAATGTGTACTGAGGAGCAAAGTAATTAAGGACCTCTATGACTATAAAAAGGGATGTAATCTAAACTTTACTCGCCAAAGTACATACTAGAAAACTCTTGTAATATTCTTATTATTTCAATAAATTATGGAAAATCGTAACAAGTGGCCCTAGGGCATTGTTTATTTAAGGAGTAAAAAGAAGAAACTTTTGTATATAAAATTGTGTGTTTATGACTATGGCAAGTATTTGACTTATATTTCCAAGATACAATTTCCTTTTATTGATTCCTTAAACAATGACCTTGAGCACTTGTTAGCATGACCAATAAAATATTGTGGTTTTACTTCTTGCTTTTTTTTCACTAGGTATCTTATCCTTATGACGAGTGAGTAATTTTCTTAGTCTATGGGTCATGGAAAGTAGTCTTATAACAAGTTTTCTATAATCCCAATTTCTTTTCAAAACAGATTTTTGTACGATTGTTAGAACTTAGCGAATCAAGAGAGGTTTATATAAGCAAAACAAGATCAAACAATCATTAGTCAATGTTATCAACGAGATAACGAAAGTAAAAGTTTATAACAGACAGACGAAAGATGTTAGACACCATAATTCACTAAAAGCAAAGGCAACCACCAAGGGACCATAAGGTGAAGGTAATTGTTGGACTTATAAGTTTAGACAAAGGATTCTAAGCATGAGAATGACCTACAAACTTTTAGAATGTTAAGTCAATGTTATCAACGAGATAACGAACGTAAAAGTTTATAACAGACGAACGAAAGATGTTTGACACCATAATTCACTAAAATCAAAGGCAACCACCAAAGGACCATAAGGTGAAGGTAATTGTTGGACTTATAAGTTTAGACAAAGGATTCTAAGCATGAGAATGACCTACAAACTTTTAGAATATTAATGGATATTCGAGCTTAATGGGCCACACCAACAAGGTAGGAATAGGAATGTCATGTTAGCAAGCACTTCTCTATTGTTAGAAATAGAATATTGTTATAAAAGAGAATGTCCCATCCTTAGGGATGCATTCCCAAGGCAACATAAAGGAATAGAAGTTGGATAGTTTATTGTAGTGATGTACTTCAATGATTTCAAGGCCTTTCGATCATTGTATATTTGTAAAATATTTTCCAAGCATTTCTAAATCATCTATCTTATAAAACTCAAAAACACTTTTTATTTGCATGCTTAGGAGAAATGGTTAACCTTGAGGATCACAAGTCTTTGTAGGATCGATATTTTATTACGAAGATAAAGATGTGCACTTGCGGGGACTTCTTGAAAATCGAGGTATTTTTTTTCTTAATTTTGTTATAATTTATTTTCCTTTTTGTTCTCTTCTTTTTATCTTTAATTTTTTATTATAAGTGTTTTCTTGTTTGGATGCAAAACACTAGAAGTCTTTGGGTGTTGGTGTAAGCCATAAAAGCCAACGGTTTTAAGTTAAACTTATGTTTTCTATCGTGACTTTTATTATTAAATAATATGAGGCCTTCTTTATTATATTTTTTATAAGATTAATAAAGTCTCTATAATAGATAGTTTGAGTAATGAAACTTTAAGTGTGAGTTAATCATGAACTTCATCAACATATAAAACACTATTTTTAAAGTATATGTAGTCTACATTTATTGTGAAGTAGGATAACATTAAATTGTATAGACTATTATGTCGATAGACTGATGATCACATCTCTGGATCATGGATAAAAAGTTATCAAGTCTTCATTTATGTATAAATATTAAGAGTAATATTTATATTGGATTAACCAGTTATGAGAATACTACATAAAATGTTATGTAAGTCACAAGTTTTCCTCATAGTGATAGTGGTGTATACCACCCTACGAGTTCTACCTAAAATCACAATGGACCTTAGATGTGGAGTCAATTACTTTGTTTTGATAATCATAAAGTCGATCGATGGGTGTGATAGTCATTCATATAGTGATCTTAGCATCATTAAGAAGTCATTTTAGCTAGTTAGCATTTTTATAGTTAAATATTTGTAAATAAAAAGACAAATACAGGTGGGAGTGCAAATTGAAGAACAGTGATCTCGAAACATGTCAAGTCAACTAAACAAGACAACTTTCTGGTCGAACTATACAATCTATCAGATTATTAAAATGATTTCTTGGGGTATAGTCACTATCAATGTTTTGGTAAGGCAAAATGGGAGAAGTGTGATGTGTGTTATGAGCCACGCATCATGCAATCACAATGAAAATCAAGATTGAACGTTATTTCCCTTGATGTGACGCGTAGAAGGATGCGTCGTTGATGACAGGAAATCATAAAGGATTTTTAGTGTCTTTTTAGAGTCATTGTAGAGTTAAAAGTATAAATGGGAAAAATGACCTTTAAACATGTTAAAATAACTCAAACCAGGAAACTCCATAACTGTACTATGCTTAATAACCAGGAAACTCTTGGGGTATAGTTGTTGTAGACGTTTAGCTTTTAAGAAATGGGACAAGAAATAACTAAAAGTATAAAGATCAATATTTTTACAACTCTTGGGGTATCGCGTCTTACAGGCCATGTGTCACATCATTGAAGGAATTTGTTGTTATGCGAGAATTGGAGAAATCCTCTTTATCACATGGCTTTGTTGCCAAGGACTGCATCAAATTATATTGATTTTACATTCTTTTTTTACAGTTTCTCAGAATTTGTAATACTTATTGTTGTCAATCGTACATTACTTGTGATCACTATTTGAGTTTGACTTCAAAGGTTCTAAATTACAAGGGGTAATCCTTTGATCCTTGATCATGACCAGTCGTAAGGATCTAGCAAAAGGAAAAATTCAATTATTTTATATGATACGCTTAACCTAATCATGATTTTGATTTCCGTTTGTCGGGGTAGAGAGATTATTTCATCAACAAACAAGAAAACAATTAAAATCATTAAACATGGCTGAAAATCATGCTTTGAAGCTAACGATTTTAAAATAAATCCTAATTATTGTCTTTGATACATGATCGTGAATTTTCTAGTTTACCATTAGATGATTTATACCTTCATTTGGATGATCTATACTATCTTTCTAGAATAAAAGGAGTTTCTAATTATTCCATAATACTTAGACCTTTCCATTTCTTACTAAGGGATATATCTAGAGAATGCTACATATTATATGTGCATGACCCATAAAGAATTGGGAGGAATTGAGATAAGCCTTCCTCCAAAATATTTTCCCATATCTTAGAGTATACAATTGGGACGAGAAATAAATACCTTTTCACAAAAAGAGGAAGAGTATTATATGAAGCTTGGAAGCGTTTCAACATGCTTAAATTCATGTCCTCCACATGGATTTAACAAATGTTGATCACAAAAACCTTCTACATTGGAATTCTTGACACAAATAAGGTGATGATAGATGTATCCACCAGATGCGACTTGATGAATGAAGGAGTATAAGATGCCTTCTCCCTTCTTGACGATAAGGCTCAAAACAAATACCAATGGTCCGATGAAAGATCTCCTCTCAAAATTGGGAACAAGTATCATGTTAATTTTTTGAATAAAATTTCTTTTATGATTCAAAATTTATATCATAAAACTAATAACATAGGTGGGAAGAGTGTTGTATTTAATCTTGAACTTAATGAATGTAATAGTATTTTTAGTCAAATGACTTCCACTCGCCCAAAAAAAAAATCTTAGAACAAAATATCATGAAGAAATTAAATGAAATTGAATCTAGAATGAAAATATTAAAACAACACAACTCTTCCGTCCCTAATCCCCGAGAAAACCCAATACACATTATCTCCCAAATAACTGGAAAAAAAATAATTAAAGGGACCAAATAGTAAAGAAATGAAAAAGAGTGATAATGTGGAAAATGTAAAAATTCAACCAACTAATGAGAGGTTAGAAGAGAAAAGGGAAATAATAAATTTAAACTCGACTAACCTATTGAAAAATATAGTTGTGAATGATTCTTGTTGTATGATTGATTTAGTTGATAATGGTTTAAAGAAAAGTTCTATATGTTCATCATAATAGATGAGTTGGAGTTGAACCAATTAAAAGGTAACATTTATGAAGAAATTGATAAAAATGATTATGTGCATAACAAGTCATTGGATGAAAAGCCTACGTTGAGAGATAGAAAGGAGGAAGAAATAAACAAGAAAATCGATCCTTTAAAGTTTTAGCCTTCAAGTGTATAACATTATTGATGACAAAACATCATATGATATTTTTGGCTTTGTTTTTAGTACTTTTGTTTGAATTTGACGAAAAATAAGATGAGAATTAGAGGAGTTGTCATTAGTTTGAGGAACATATTGTATTGTTTTCATTTGAGTCATTGTTATTCACTTTTATCTTAAATCATGCAACTCCATAGGTATTTTGAGTGTTTTGTAGTGAGAAATCATGTAAATCGACAAATCAAGACATCACAGGAAGGATCGTAGATTGAATATCGATGGTTCTTAAAAGGTTTTTAAATACAATCGAAAGTGAAGAATATTCATTTCTATTTCTAGCTCCTAGGAGTTTCTAAACGTAAGACGATAAAAAAAAGGGACGAAAACGCAATATTTTGCACACAGGGGCTTCCTCATGCGCCTCTTGCACACATGCCATGCGCCACTAGCGCATCTCCATCTTCCTTTTTTTTTCTTCTCTAGGGTATGTATTTCTATTGTTTTGTTATGATGTTTGTTGCCATGAGCAACTAAACCTCTTTGAATAGGGTTCTAAGATGAACCCCTTCTTTTTTGTTGGATTCAATTAATAAAGTTTTCATTCAGTTATGTTTTTCTTGTGTTCGATTTAAATTCATTCTTGTCTGTTCTTAATGCTTTTTCAATTGAAAATCCACATTGGTAATCTTCAAAATTGATCCGTAGATGAAAAGTAGGATTGACACCCCAAAATTCTTTATCCGAACTTGACAGTACCAATTACTTCTTTCTCAATTATGTTATTGAAATTTAAGTTGAAATCTAGGGTTTTCTACTCTCTTCTTTGTGGAACGACGCAATTTAACTAGGTTAACTCGTAACATACGTTTCTGTAAGATCTTTAATAGAGTTTTTAATACTAGTTTCATAAATCATCAGTAGACACCACCTAACTGATTGTTTTCTAAGTTAATTCCACCAAATACGGAAAAAGGAGTTTAAGGATTACCTAATTATCATTAATCATCTGAATCACAAACCTAATCTCACATTGGCAAGACAACTAGACCCTGCAAACCTATTCAATCTTTTTTAATTTCAGTCTTTAAAATAAGTTTTGCTAATTGCTAAGTTGAATAACAATTCCTGTGGAGAACGATAAAATTACTACTTTATTACTTGTTACGATTTGGTGCACTTGCCAATTTCATCCATCATCTATAAAAGTAATTCTACATGAGGGTGGTATGGTCCAATCAAAGTCCATATGAGTTTACATTTGAATTTGTGAAAATTAGAAGTAAGGACTAATGTCATAATTATTAGAAATGTATTGTGGAGGCACTATGGAACTAAAAACTTTGTTAGAGAGGAGAAAAATTCAATCAACATGAAGACAAGTTGTATGTTTCATCCATCCTAACTTGTGAGCGAAAACAAAGATTGAACTAAATATCTTAAACAATCGCTTTGTGGGAGGCACACCACACTTTTTATTTGCTATTAAATTTGTCTTGTAGCTTTTAATAGTTGTGTGAAGGTAAATTCAAAGGGAAAACTGAAGAAATGGAGGCCGAAACACCTATAAAACCAAGACCGACACAAACCAAAAAAGAATTTACGGCTGGCCATAATGGTTGGCTATGGCCATAATCTTCGAAGCAATGGAGTAAATGATAAAGAATTAGTGAGAAACATACAATTTATGAAGACTTCATTGTCAAAAGATGAAATGGACTTAGTCGAATGTCTCTTCAATGAATCACTAATGGGAAATTAATTTGTAACACTTCAGAAGTGTTGGCAAAGGAACCAATATTGTCACCATAGAGTGATCTCAGGAGCTAAAAAATCAAAAGTGTTGAAAGCAGAGTCTGTTACGGCTGGCCTTAATGGATATTACGATCGTAACATGCTCTATCACTAATTTGGTTGTTTTTCTTTTGTGTATTCCAATATTCTTGTGCAATTAGATGCACTTAAGTCTAACGTGTATTAAATAACACGATATTAAGGACCCCTATAACTATAAAAGGCATGTAATCTAAGATTTTTTTTTATAAAATGTAATCTAAGATTTACTCACCAAGTTACATATTAGAAAACTCATAATATTTTTGTTATTTCAATAAATTATTTTAGTTTTGCTTCTTGTTTTTTTTTTTTATATACTTTTCATTAGATACCTCATCCTTATGATAAGTGACTAGTTTCCTTAGTCTTTGGGTCCTGGAAAGTAGCCATATCACAAGCTTTACACAATCCTAATTTCTTTCGTTTGTTAACCTATGCAATATCCCAATCTAAACTTATCATTCTCCAAAACGAATTATGGTATAATTTTTAAAACTTGGTTAGTCAAGATAAAGTGATATAAGCACAACAAGATCAAACAATCATTAATTGATGTTATCAACGAGGTAACAAAATTTGAAGTGGATAATAGAAGGTTTGAAAGATCTTAGAACCATAATATACTAAAATCTTAGTAAACGATTCAGGGACCTAAAAGTGAAGTAGTTGTTGGACTTATAAGGTTAGACAGAGGATTCCAAGCATGACAATAGCCTAGGAACATTTGGCATGTTAATGAATATTCTTGTGTAATGGGTCACACCAACAAGGTAGCCATGAGAATAGAAATTTCATGTTGGTCAGACACTTTTTATTGTTAGAAATAGAATATTGATATAAAAGAGAATATTTTGTTGGAACAAAGGGTGTTTCTCTAAATCACCTCTTAAGTTTTGATAATAACAAGGTATTAAAAATCATCAATTGGACTTGCTAAACAATTTGTTCAAGTGTACAGGATTCATAATCAAAGTGCTATTCATAAAGATTCTGATTGAACAAGTTCAAGAGCAAAGGAATTTTATTCGAAGCTTAAAGCGTCTGGAAGAATGCATCTGAAGAAATGCGTCTGAAGAAGTGCATCTGAAGAAATGAGTCTGAAGAAGAGCTCTTGAAGACACGTCATCAGAAGCAAGGTCATCAGAAGCAATGGTCATCAGAAGCACCTCTGCAGAAGCTACTTCACCAGAGTTGACAAAGTACGATGTACGAAGTGTACAACCACGAACTCTGCAACCACCATCTCTGCAACTTTGTCTCTACATCAAGACAAGATTAACAGTAACATTGCTGCAGACATTGTTTCTCTTCAAATGGAATGGATTTGAAATTAGTTCTTCAAAGGAAAAATATCAAATCAGGCAAAATATCAATGGTGAAGAATCAAAGCTTCAAGCAAGACAAGTTGATGTAACGGCTAAATTCTCAACGTCTCTCAAATCCTCTATAAATAGGGATGAAGACTTAGAGAATAAAAATGATCTAGATATTCACAAGAAAAAGGTCAATACTCTGTGCAAAACGTCGTATACAAAACATCAACAACTTAGAGAATTCTTTCAATTGTTCATATCTTAGAATTCTTAAGTGTCTAGAAAAACAGAGTCTGTTCTGTTTCGTATTGTATTGTGAATACCTCTGATTGTATATCAAGTATTCAAAACCTTATTCAATTCTTTGTAATTGTTAAGATAAGTCTCTTTCAGTTGTGATTGAGCAATAAAAGTCTCTTTCAGTTGTGATTGAGCAAAGGAAGTCTCTTGGAGTTGTCCTTGAACATAGAAGTCTCTTTCAGGTGTGATTGAGCAAAAGAAGTCTCTTGGAGTTGTCCTTGAGCATAGAAGTCTCTTTCAATTGTGATTGAGCAATAGAAGTCTCTTGGAGTTGTCCTTGAGCAAAGAGAAGTCCCTTTCTTGTGTGATTGAGCAACTTGTAATTTGACATTACATTTTAGTGGAACTCTCCTTGGAAGTGCAAGGGGGACATGACTACTTCCGGTTTGTGGAAGGAACCTGTATAATTACTTGTGTTCTTTCTTCCTCTGTTCTTTTCATTTATCCACTGCACAAAGACTCTGAACTCACTCAGACTCTGAACTACTTCAGACTCTGAACCTGAGAACAGTTCTTCAGAACGTAAGGAAGAAGTTTTCGAAAACACAATTCAACCCCCCCTTCTTGTGGTTTTTCTCACCTTCATATTTCATCTTTGGGATTCCATTCCGAACGCAAAGGAAAAGAATATGATTTGGGAAGTTCATTTTAGTGATGAACTCCAATGATTTCAAAACATTTCTATCATTGCATATTTATAAAATAGTTTGCAAGCATTTCTAAACCATTAATTTTATAAAAACTTTTTTCATGTAGATACTTAGGAGAAAAAGGTAACCTTGAGCATCACAAGTATCTGTGAAGTCGATATTTTATTACAGCGATAAAATCGTGTATTTGCGAGGATATAATGGGATCTTATAACGTAGTTTGTCGTTGATGATTTTATTCATTATAGGTTTAATCTCTCAAAATACAGGTTTAGATGACAGAGGTTTGAGATTTGGAGTCGGTTAATAGTTTTGTTAATTTTAATGTTTTGAACTTATTTTTCCTACACCATGGTTTTATGTCTTTAGGTTTTTCTGATAAGGTTTTTAACAATGCAGTTGTAGTTTTTCTGCTACTTTTTTCCTTGAGTTTTAGCCAATAACCTCAAGCTCTTTTTTCATTATTTTAATTTTAATATCTTCAGAGTGCTACAAAAGATAACTGGCGGATTTGGAGTGCCTGTTGGAACAAAATTAATTTTGTACAATGTCTCTGATGTTAACAAAGTATTAAAAGAATAATTGGATATGCTAATATATGTTTTAGTGTACAAGACCATAGAATAAAATTTATAAGATCTAAACATATATAAGAGCAACAAAAACACAAGATAGGCTAGAGGGTTTGATAGAAGATTTGAAGGGAGTTCAAACCATAAGTCATCTTTTTGGATTGGAAAAGAAGAAGCCACCTAGAAAAAGTTGAAGACCAGACTCTGGATAAATAGACTCTGAGGCTATGTTTGGTTTGGTGGTAAGTGATGGAATGGAATGAAGTGGTAAATTGTTATATTCCATTGTTTGGATTTGCAAATAATGAATGGAATGGAATGGAATGAAACATAATGGAAGAAGCCAAATCATTTTGTCTTCTGAATAGGATCATTATCAGACAGAATAATTTGTCTTCTTCTGAATCACGTGTCAAGTCAAATTCAAGGACAAAATGAATGAAACAGATACTTTTATTTGTATCAATGGATTTCAAATGTCTATTCAAACAACATTAACCATATCATGCAACATTCCAACACCTTTGATATGATGCTTCTCAACAACTCTTAATGCGCTGACACCTCCTCAATGTCTCTCTAATCTTTGCTTATATAAGGAGTTGCTGACACATGTTATTAAAAAATATATGTTATGTATTTTAGTTTTATAGATCAAACACACACTAATGATTGCTCATTTGTGTAAACCGACATTAAAAATATTTGAATTCATTAATGAATGTTTTTGGATAAAATAGGGTAGTGGAATAAATAATTTTTTTAAAATGTATTTGTAGTTAAAATGTACCATAATGTGTGAAATGCCCAAAAATGAGTTAGGTGCTACAATTAAAAAACAATGTAAAAATGGTTGAGTCTTGAATTTAATGGAAATTAATTTTCAAAATTCTATATTGGACTATAATTAGTACATTATAATTATTCAAATTTTTATTTAGAATATATCAAAAAATATTAAATTTAACTAATTCATTAGTGACAAAAACTTGTTATATGTATGAATTATATGCTTGAACAACTTCTTAAGTGATTTATTTTTGGATAAACATCTTGAATAAATTTGAAGTGTGAAAAATTATAGTTACTTTATTTCGACGATATCTTTTTTATAAATCAATGAGGTGCATAGGCATCAGAAGAGAAAAATACATCTCATCTGGGCTAACATTCGAACTCTTCACAATCATTTTTCACACCTTAAAAGAACATATTGAAAATTAAGGAAATAAAAAAAAAGTTGGAGGGACTATCTAAGCCAAAACCTAAGTGAATGGATATTCAAGATGGAATGGATAACAATGAAGTAGATGTAATAGTCACAAGCAATGGAGGTTTGAATTTTGACCATTTTAAAATTTAATCCCGTACTTAGACAAATACTTCTCAATTATCATAATTATGTGTGTGAAGTGAATAAGTGAAAAGTAATAGGGATATACACACACACACACACACATTCAACACACAACAATTATCTTGATTCGCTCAATGTAGGCCATTTCCTGTCCCCACCTTTGGGGAGATTTTTCACTGTGATGTGGTGATTGAACATCATATGATATTTTTGGCTATGTTTTAAGTTATTTTCTTTGCATTTGAAGGCAAATTAGATGTCATTTAGAGGAGTTCCCAATGGTTTGAGGAATTTTTTGTATTGTTTTCATTAAAATCATTGTAATTCACTTTTATCCTTAATCATGCAACTCCATATGTGTTTTGAGTCTTTTTAGAGAAAAATCATGTAAATAAGCAAAACAAGACATCACGTGAAAGGTCGAGGATATGAAGATTGAAGATCAATGGTCTTAATAGGTCTTTGAAGACAATACAAGATGAAGAAAATTCATTTTAAGTTCCAAAGCATTTTAAGATGGAAGAACGATAAAAAAAAAAGGACGAAAACTGCAAAATTCACACTGGAGGCATTGCCTCATGTGCCCCTGCGCATGAGACAACATTTTTTGATGTCCCATATGCCCATGCGCCTCACGCATGAGTGACGGTCAGGAGATGCCTTTTGCTTGTTTTCCAAAAGTTGTTTTCAGTTGTAAAACCCTAGTTTCTTTCTTTTAACCCCTAAGTAATGATGCATTATAAATAGATACCCTCGCATACTCTTTTATTCATTCAGAAAGCTAGCAGTACAAGTCAAGAGTCAAACATCAGAGCTTCAAGGAAGAGGATCTCCATCCTCATATTGTTCTCTCTAGGGTATGTTTTTATATATTTTTGTAATGATGTTTGTTGTCATGTGCAACTAAACCTCTTTGATTAGGGGTTCAAGATGAACCCCTACTTATTTGTTGGATTTTAAGTTTTTTATTTATTCAGTTTATGATCTAAAGTCTGATTTAATTTGTATATGTCCATTTTTATACTGTATCTCTAGATGGAGCCTAGTAGGATTGGCAACCCGAATTCTATCCGAATAAGACAGTAGTGAATTGCTTGGTTTCTAAATTAAATTCTTTTAATTGAATCTAAGTATGAATTTAGGTATATTACTCATCTCAAGGGAACACTGCAATTGTATATAGTTGAATTGCGGCGATATTAAAATAAACTCTCACTGATTCATCACAGGGTTATGTTCTAATTTCTTAAATCCAAAAGAGACCAGTCATAAACTAATAACTAATCGAGTTAATTCCAACAAAGACAGAGATGGGATTATTGGATTCCCTAATCATCGTTATACCTTTGAATCTAACAAACATAACCTCTCATTGGGCAGGACAATTAAAACCCTGCAACCACTTTTTAAATCTCTTATTTTATTTTCTTTTTAAATAAATTCTTCTAATTACCGAGTTGAACGACAATCCATGTGGAGACGATAACTTACTACTTTATTACTTGAGTAAGATTTGGTGCACTTGCCGATTCATACCATCATGATGTTTGAGACAACCTTCTCAACTCCTACTACATACAACTTTGTTCCCCTAGGACTTTTACATGAGAAATGATATTTGTAAAACCATTTTGTGATAATTTTTGACAACTCTCTCCCCCTCATTCTCACATTATGTTCTTATTCCATCTCTCTTCTCTCTCTCTCTCTCTCTCTCTCTCTCTCTCTTTTTTTTTTTTTTTTTTTTGACCTATAAGAAGAGAGAAAAAAAGGCCGTCAAAAAAATTGTCACAAATGATTGAACAAATATCACTACTCATTTTATAAACTGTATCCTCTAAACCTCACCAGGTTTACACTGATTCTTACAAAGTCACACATGACTTTACAATTGTTTATTTCAATCAAGCTCACTTTTACACTCTTAAAAGAGAGATGAGAATGTCCACATATACTATAGGAATTTTTTAGAACTAAAAGCTCATCTTAGTGATGAGTTTAAACTGCTACACACTCTATAAGATTATATGAATCTTGTGAGTTGACGTGTATTCAATAGCTTTAAGAGATTAAATGACGATAAACACTTTTACTAAGTTGTTTATGTTTACTACTAAGCTCTCAGTCTTCAAGGATGAGAGTTCTCGTCTATTTGTAGAGTTTTGAACCTCGTACAATTGTTGAAGGTCTTCAAATGACTTTTAGACACATGTCATTGTTATCAGTAACTTTTGTATGAAGTTTTAGGAATACATTATGAGTTTCATTTGAATTTGCTTGAGCTTCATAATGTTTATGGGTTCTTGCTTTTTGACTTTTGTGCAAGAGATAGGAAAGTGCTACTATGACCTCTTTCCCGTGCTTTAAGAGATTAGTTGACAAGGAACAATGTTTTATCAATTTCGTGCAGAATGCTCCTTTCTTATATAGAATGCAACTATGTTTATAAGCTAACGTTATCATCAAAATAATTCTGGAACACGCAAAAAAAGTATGACGTCAACATGAAAATCACAAAAAGGCTAATCTACAACGTAACCCTTTCACTTGAGTATGACCCCACGTTCAAGGGACTCTAAATCTTTCATCGACGAACCCAAGCAAAAGAAAGCCAAGACATTCGCATACGACCTCACAAAGGAAATCTTATGCATCTGAGTGTGGCCCAAAAGAGGAACTTCATCAATTATGCATATAAATTGTATCTGTACAACCAAAATGCCACCAACACCCTCTCCACTTAAAAAAATCGTCATCACTAAGAAATTTTATCAAGAATATGTGTGGTACCCCTCAGAATCACCGACCTACTACAATAAATCAGGATTTACATTAGTTAAGCCACGATCTCTCTTTTTATACAAGGCTTGACCCCCTGAAGGCCAAGGAGATTCCACTTCCTCACCGTGAAGGACAGTGGACCCATAGGCCAAATGCCCAACATGCTTTACTTTTAAAGACTTGATACTACTACAACAAGTCATCATTTGACTCCCTTAACTGCACAAAAACACTGAAGACGACCTTGTAGGCTATAAAGGTATTAACGTCCAACGACTAGGGCCGAAAATAAGCCATCACCTTACTTCGCCAGCTAACATCTTAGGAGAGATTGTTTCCAATCCATCAACGTAACAGATCACCCTAAGTCACTAGCTCATAGGCGGACCATTGTATATACTTGCCTTAAAGGCACTCTAGAAGACCAAGTCAGAATCGTATGGCCGAGAACAAATCATGACCCATCTACCTTTGTCCACTGTATTCAAGGAACAATTTTGGATCTTAATGCTCTAATCCTCCTAGTCCATGGTTCAAGCCCTAACCAAATATTCATCACCACATCTCAAGGGTTGCTTCATTTGAAACGTAAACACTTACTTTCGAGCCCAAAAACGAAGATCGAACTAGACACTAGTGCCCGAAGGTCTGAAGAGCCTTCTTTGTCGGTCTACCGTGGCTGTTGTGAACCTGAGTTCCATCGGAATAGTTAGGCAATATAGTATAATTTTTTTCGGTTGAACCATATATTTATTAGGTTTTAGCATCGTTACGGTGTAATGATATATTTGGGAAGAACCAAACCTTTGACATGTGAGACTTCCTGCTTTTGCGGCTAGTGGCTGTCCTGGCGTGTATTTAAAAATTCTTCTTTCTTTTTCTTTTTGATACTTTTTTATATGTCAAGAATCAAATACTAATTATTAATAACATGATGAAAGGTGGAACCTGTTGTTCTTTTGGTTAAGATAAGAAACAATTTGTACTTAATTTTGAGGAGGAATGATATTATAATATGAGTTATTATATTATTTTAAAAAAATAGTTCTTATAGGGAAAGCTATATAATAGAGTAAGTCTAAAGTATATTGGATATTCTAGCTTTCATATAAACGATTAAAACATATTTCACATATTATATACACACTAGTGTCAAAAGAGACACTAACATGCTCAATTTTCTATTTTATGGTATTTGGTTATAAATTTTTTAGAGTATACCACAGTCAAATAAAATATAAAATTATATATTGTTACTAGTGAAATTGTTCTTGTTATAATTAAGAATTAAATATGTTTTTAATGCCTACAAAATTACAAGCTTTCAAATTTAGTCCCTACAAAAGTTATAAGTACTTTTGATCCCTATTTGGCATTTGCATTTTATAGGACTAACTTGGAAGACTAAAAGTATCTATTTTTTGTAAAGAGTTTTTAAATAAGGACTATTCTTACAAACTACTAAATTTGGAGGACTAAAACTACCATTAAAATTTTAAAGGGACTAAACTTTTTTTTTTTTTGACAAATTTAAAGGGACTAAACTTAAAAACTTATGATTTTGTAAGGACTAAAAACATATTTAACCCTATAAGGTATAATAAAATTTAACTGTTTTTTGTTAAAAATTTAAATAATATTATGCAAAAGATAAAATTGTAATTATAATAATGTAAATGATATTTATAATTGAACGAGAAAAAGTCGGTGTCAAATCTTCTTTTAAACTGACCGTTTGTAAATTTTAGTGATTTTTTTGTTACATCTTATGCTAAGGAGACTATTTTGTCAGTGGAAATATATTTTATTTTTGATTGTTCAAAAAAATGTATCCTCTCTATATATACTAGCGAAAAGGCGGACACTCATATACCCATCTTTCCGCTCTTTTTATGGCGCTAACATTTAAAAATTATAAACGGTGTTTTTTTTTATGAAATTTTAATTTTGATTAAAAGAAACAATATAAATGTTTTTTGCTTTCAAATTATAACAAATCAAACTAACCATGATTATCTATTTCAATGAAACCAACAATATAACAAAAACATATAATCTAAATTCTTATTTTTTTAATGACACCAACAACAATCTTTATTATAGGAAAAGTTGTTGTTTAATGGTATAATTGAGATAATGAGAAAGTAAGTATAAATACACTCAGTTAGTTTATTACACTTTTTAAATGATAAAGGAAAAAATTGAATATTTGTGTTTGTTACACTTTTATTTTAATATTTAAATTTATTCTTATCTATATGTTACATGTGTTATTTGTTTTGAAAATTGAGAGCATTTTTTTGTAAAGTTTAGAACATCACAGATGGTTAGTTTACTAAAATTTAGAATTTTTTAAAATGAAATAAATTAAATATGATTTTTTTAAAAGACAAAGATAAAAGTAACAAAAATCTGGACGTAGAAATAAAATTTTGAGATAACTTTTTGCATATGAATTTTTAGTAATGTCCTTAACACTTTTGTAAAAAATTGTTTAAAAACTTAAAAGTTTAAACATAACTAAACAAATTTAGATTTAATAGGGAATAAAACTAAGGGCAATTTTTTTATAAGGACTAAAAGAACTATTAAATTTAAGTAAGGACTAAACTTAAAAGGTTCCAATTTTATAGGGACCAAAAATATATTTAACCCTTCTTTGTATATAGTATATATATTATTGTTATTAACTTAATTTTAAAATTCCACATATGAGCTATTATTATCAATAATAACAGATAATTATATTATATTACATGTTCATGATTAGAAATATCTAGTTGGTTCAAGTAGAACTAGATTAGAATCATTAAAATTTTGAGTTTGAATCTTCTATAGATAGAAAGATGTGGCTGATGAAGAAAACTCTACTAAAAATGAACTTTTTTTTTTGACAAAGATTATTCATCAATATAAATCACATATATAATACGTTCTAAAAAAATAAAAATAAATAACGTATCTCCTCGTATGCTTAATTTAGGTTGTAGGAACAATGCATGACATATGCAAACAAACTCCGACCACTGAAAAAATAATATATGATTATGATCAGATTTTTATTTTGAAGGAATGATTATGATCAGAATTTAGAAGCATTATTATTATTTTTTTGAAGAAGGAATTTAGAAGCATTATTATTATTTTCTGGTCTTGTGGGGTCCTAACCTCACCAAAGAATCCCCAAAACAGGGCAAATACATCATTAAAGAAAACTCCATAAAGTTAATAAAATACTAATAAAATAAAAATTGCATGACCCAAGTAATAATCTCCACATTCATTTCATTTCAATGTTCAAACATGGTGTGGATGGCCACGCCACTAAAATTAAATAATAGAAGAAAGAAATAAACTTTACCAAAACTAGCCTATCAATTGATGTGGGGAACCTATGAACATTTTTACTAAAATAGGTTAATCCATTTATTTGGACCAACGGTCTTTGTCAACAAATTAAGAGCATAGTTGCAACTAGCAAGCAAACACACAACACACACGAAGTTGTTTCTCTGTATTTCTACTCCCCACCCTACACTAGGACATCAGTAAAGGCAATTCTAGTACATATGTTTATCCGCATAGACCAATCCTCCCTAGTTATCACACACACACAAATTAATCAAAAGTATAATATATAGAATATTACATAAGAATAGAGTGAAAGGGATAAAAAAAAGATTATCTATGTCTTTGCATTGCAATATAAATATTATTTATAAGAAACAAATAGTTAAATGAATAATCAGATTACAATTACTAGTGGAAGTTATAAGTACGTGGAAGGTTAATGAATGTACATCCACTAATTGTTATATTCAAGGGGGAGTGTTATGAATATATATTGTATTACTTCACAAGATACAATATACTATCTTGTACTCTATTTATCCCTTTCACTCTATTCTTATGTAATATTCAATTTTATACTTTTGATTAATTTCAAAAAAAAATGCTTAGTTTTGAAATTATATGTGTGTTAGTACTTCTAAAAAAAAAATGTATGTGTGTTAATACTTTGGATTTCAATAAAAGAACAATTAAGATCTATGAAATAAACATTTATCATATAAAAGAATTTCAATAAAAGAACTTCATTAAGATTTATGAAATAAACATTTATCATAAAAGAACATCCATGTGTCAATGCAACAATTGTTGGTTATTTGATATTGTACTCGAGTTATCAATTTAACCACACTTCATACAAGTGATAAAGATCTGACTAAACTTTACGTTGATTGTCAACTGTCTAATACAATTCTCTTTTTTTTTGGGTCTTGAAATCGATTATTCAACAACGAATAATATCCATTACAATATATTTTACTCTTTAAAGTAAAAGTAAACTGGTCACTTAAAAGAGTCTCATCATAATATTTGTAAAACAAATATTTTATTCAATAATCTTAAATATAATGCTAGCGAAGATATACTCATTCAGGAAGGAGTTGACTCACGTCTTAAGTTGTGGAATTCAACTATCGTTGTCAATGTCAAAACCTCATTAATAAGTGTTCTTTGTATTTTGAAGCATGTCTAAACCCTGATGAGTCTCAAATCCCAACTTACCTAAAAAAAATTTCTATTTAAAAAAAAAAAGAACTTGAACATGATCATGCGTGATTATTAACATAAGAAAAGCACCACCAAGTAAAAATTGAGTGGGTATTGGGTCCCAAAATTCAAATCACAAGAGAAAAAGAATATAACCATCTTAAACAAAATGATAAAAACATAATCAAGCCATGTTAATCTTGTTTAACTTTAAACAATAGTAATAATTTTCAAAAACTATATAATAAAAGTAGTAGCATACATACATCTTTAATGAGTTGTTTTAAACCATGCTTGTCTTGTTTCTTTGATTGATTGCTTCAGCTCATATTTCAATGTCGGCTTCTCACATAAAGCAAAGGAAATAAAAACATAAAAATAATCAAAAGTTGTCTTCCTTTTCTTCTGATTTCCCGGCGACAAGTCAGACTCAGACATCACCCTCCTACCTTATTCCTCTCAAACCTGCTTTGCTTTTTTCTACTTCCCCATTTTCTGCTTCTGCTTTTTTTCAAGTTTTTGGTTCTTATTTTGTCTTAAAGGTGATTCCTTTTGTCTTGTTTTTATGTTGGGTTGTGTTTTTTTTATTGTTTTTTTGTTGTAATGTTTGTGTTTTTACAGATTTTAGCTTGTTGGGCACCCTTAGTTTCATTGTTTTAGTTGCAAAGTTGTGTTTTTTTTGAGTTTTTTGATATATTTTTGAGTTTTTTGCTGAAATGTTTGTGTTTTTGCAGATTTTAGCTTGTTGGGCACCCTTAGTTTCACTTGTTTTAGTTGCAAAGTTGTGGTTTTTGGCTTTTTTGAAGTTTTGAAGATTGAAGATTCAGAGCTGGTTGTTTTAGTTATTGAAATTTGGAACAAGAAAAATTTGATTAGTGGCATTTATTAGGGGAAAAAGGTGAACTTTTTGGTTATTTTGTTATGTTATTGGATAACTTTGTGGTAAGAATCAAAAGGGGTTATTCTGTGAGGAAGTGTTGTTGCTGCTGCTATTTTTGGAGGATGTGTTGAAGTTTAAGATTTTGATATTGTGTAATACTTGAGGAACAAGGTGAAATCTTGTTGCTAAGAAAAAGACAAATTCTGAACCTTTTTTGAAGGTTCATTATCACTTTTTGAGGTTATAATGAAGGCTCCTTCTAATGGTTACTTGCCTAATTCTGGTGAAGGTGTGTTTTCTTAAGGTTTACTTTAAGTTTCATTTGTTCTAGTTGGTGTTTTCCTGTTTCATTCATCTCTTAACACTGCTTTGGTGATTCTGAATATGAATATGAGTTCAAGGAAAATGAATATGCTCTTATCTTGTTGAATTAATTTTATTAACATTGTAGATCCAATAAATATGAGTAAGGGGTTGTTCTTCTATATATTATGATAAAGGGCATTTTTTCCCTCATCTTTTTGTCACTTTTTACTCTTTTATGGTTTCAGTTGTAGTTTTGAAGGTCAAATCCAAATGTACTTTGTGTAAATGTGTAACAGATTTATGGAAATCAAATGCAAGAAGAAAGACATTTTTATACTTTTACATGGTTGTTTTATGCTAGAGATACTGTTGTGTTGTTTGGCCTCAAATTTAAAACAAAGGATTTTTTACCTTAATTTAATCACCTTCTCACCTTTGTTACTTGTGGATTGCATAGAATAGTGGTTTGTTCAAATTTCGCCACAGCATGGTGCTACAGCGCCACAATATCTGTTGTTTAACAACACTTTGTAATAGCGTATTGCGGAACAATAGCAATTTTTTCAAGTTCTGTTATGCTATAACCACTGTTTGACAACGCCGATCTTATAAAAAATCGAGTTTTACAGTTTAATACTTTTATCTTTCTCTACAATTTAACTTGATTTCTGTACCAGGTGAAAGGAAGGCCATCAATTCAGAGTTATGGCATGCTTGTGCCGGGCCATTGGTTTCTATACCGCCTGTTGGAAGCCTTGTAGTTTACTTTCCTCAAGGACATAGTGAACAAGTATGTTTCCAATGTTATATTATTTCTTTGTTTTGGTTTCTGAAAGTGTGTATTTTCTAACCGCAATAACTTTTAGGTTGCAGCATCTATGCAAAAGGAGGCAGACATCATACCAAGTTACCCTAACCTTCCATCCAAGTTGATCTGCATGCTTCACAATGTTGCCCTGCATGTAGGTCCACTTTTCTCATGGGACATGGCTGTTCTACAATAATGATTTTTTTTAATAGATTTCTTAAGCTTCATAACAAATATTATTCCTTCTATCAAATTTTTTCGATCTTGGCTAGTCGTAGGATGAAATGTGTTTTTCAAGAAAAAAGGGTGATGTTTCTGCATAACACATCTCATTACAAATATTATTCTTTCTATCAAGAATACTTTGCTAGATTTTATTTTTTTGTTTACTCATTTTTCCTTCTTGGTGTCTATTGATTGCCACCTCACCAAGAAACCTGAATGATTAGAGATTTGTTTGTGTTGATTTATTTGAGCTTATCTAAGTGCATTAGATAAGTTGTTTTCATCTTATCTCCCATAAGCTCTCCAAGATAGCTTATAAAACCAGCTTATAGATTATATGAAAATAGCTTGGCTTTATTTTATCTCGTTATAGAAATAGCTAATGAATAAGCACTTAATTAAGTTATTTATCTGAATGGGGCCTAGCAGAGACAATATCAGTATATTATGAGCAGTATTTTCTCAAGCATTTGATATGATGATCCTTTTGTTTTCATTAAGCGATTACTACTTTGCGTAGTACATATATTCATATTCTTATTTATTTTTGGATCAGGCTGATCCTGAAACCGACGAGGTCTATGCACAGATGACCCTTCAACCTGTAAATAAAGTAGGTCAGCCGTTCAGTCTAATAATATGTCATTTTATGTTCCCCGAACCAATAATTTATATCTTATCAAAGATTGTTTGATGTACTTTCTCCTACAGTATGACAAGGAAGCAATGCTGGCTTCAGACATGGGTCTCAAACAAAACCAACAACCCTCAGAATTCTTTTGCAAAACTCTAACAGCTAGTGATACTAGCACTCACGGTGGATTTTCAGTGCCTCGTAGAGCTGCTGAGAAAATATTCCCACCTCTGGTGTGTATGCAACATTTTCATTTACTATGGCAAGAATTTAAAGTTTCATGTGATATTTCTATGCTTACCAGAAGTGTCTTTGATAGGACTTCTCAATGCAACCGCCAGCTCAGGAAATAGTTGCCAAAGATTTGCATGACACTACATGGACATTTAGACATATTTATCGCGGTATTGCGACTTTGACCTATTTTAATTTTCCTTAATCCTTAGATATATTGTCGTTTGTTCTAAAAAATTGGATCAACATTGGTCACAGGACAACCAAAGAGGCATCTATTGACTACTGGTTGGAGCGTCTTTGTTAGCACAAAAAGGCTCTTTGCTGGAGATTCTGTTCTTTTTATCAGGTAAGGAATTTTTTTTTTTTTTGACGAATCATCGGAAATGAATCCACATTGTTGATGTACATTTTTTGTTGTTATTTTTAGAGATGAAAAGCAGCAACTTCTCTTAGGTATAAAGAGATCCAGTAGACAGCAACCGGCACTATCTTCATCGGTAATATCAAGTGACAGCATGCATATCGGCATTCTTGCTGCTGCGGCTCATGCTGCTTCGAATAACAGTCCATTTACTATATTTTATAATCCAAGGTACTATTTGGCATCTATTTCCTATGAGAGCATGGAATGCAATACATACATTTTTGTGACAGCTTCTTACAGACCGACATATGTCATTTTAACAGGACTAGCCCCTGTGAATTTGTGATTCCGTTGGCCAAGTATAATAAAGCTCTGTACACTCATGTTTCCCTTGGAATGAGATTCAGAATGATGTTTGAGACAGAGGATTCAGGAGTACGCAGATATATGGGCACAATCACTGGGATCAGTGACTTGGATCCTGTCCGCTGGAAAAATTCACAATGGCGCAATCTTCAGGTATTATTATGTTGTTAGTTTCATCAAGAACTAGGTACATTATTTGTATACCTAAGCATGAAACAAAAAAATTATGATCTTAACGTATCCAATTTGTTCTATAAAACTAACGAACTTCCAACATGCGTTACATATGACTGACACTTCAGCTTGTAGCTGTGTCCGAGTGTCTGACACTTGTCCGACACCTGATTGAACATTCAATCAGTTCAATTTTTTCAAATTTTATTAATATTGATGTCTACATGCCAGTGTTGTATTCGGTGTCCTTGTATGTGTCTGTGACATATTCTAGGTACACTCAGTACCATGTGCTTAACTGTAGTTAATGCTATACATATCTACGAGCTTCTTGAGGAAGTAATGTTTTTAATTTTGATAGGTTGGATGGGACGAATCAACAGCTGGTGAGCGCCCAAGTAGAGTTTCAATTTGGGATATTGAACCAGTTGTGACTCCTTTCTACATTTGTCCACCTCCGTTTTTTAGGCCGAAGTTCCCGAAGCAACCAGGAATGCCAGGTAGCAAGAGTTCCTCCCTAATTAGTTCATATTTTTGTTCAGAATTTTTTATTGATTTCAATTGATTATCAATTATCTGCCTTCTTTATATAGACGATTCTTCATAAGCCATTTCCTCATTATGAAATGACAACAATTTGCTTCTATATATTGAAATTATATCTCATATCTAATGGCAGTCTTTTAAGGGTAGCATTTAGAAAATTCTTGTTATTTGCCTCTCCTCATATCCCTTGGATGATGTTGTGGATTGACTTGTAGTAACAAACGATCTTTGCTATTGATTTTGCAGAAGATGAGTCTGAAATCGAAAATGCATTCAAGAGAGCTATGCCATGGCTTGGAGATGAACTCGGCATGAAGGATACCTCAAGTTCAATCTTCCCTGGTTTGAGTTTAGTACAATGGATGAGTATGCAGCAGAATAATAATCAGTTTTCCGCTGCTCAATCAGGGCTTTTACCTCCATCCATGCTTTCTTCAAATGCAATGCATGGTAACCTTAACACTGATGACCCATCCAAGATACTGAACTTCCAATCCCCTGCTGCGCTCTCTGCTCCAAGTCTTCAATTTAATAAACCTAATTTACCGAACCAAATCAATCAATTGCAACAGCCCTCGGCCTCGTGGTCTCAGCAACAGCAGCAGAAGATGCAGTCGTTGTTGCCAATGCCGTTAAATCAGCTGCAGCAGCAGCAGAGGCAACAGCAGCTGGCTGGACCACAAAATCTGCCGCAGCCACAGCAACAACAGCCTCAACTGACTCAACAGAATCCGCAGCAGCCTCAACAGCAGCAACAACACCAACAGCCGTGTCAAAATACGACTATGAATAACGGCACAATTGGTTCTAACCAGATTCCGAATCAGTGTGTACAGCAACCAGTAACCTACTCTCAGCTTCAGCAACAGTTACTCGCTGGAAGTATCCAATCCCATCAAAATTTCCAATCAGCTGGCAAGAATGGATTGATAATGACATCCTTACCACAAGACTCGCAATTCCAGCAACAAATAGACCAGCAACAAGCTGGTCTCTTACAGCGGCAGCAGCAACAGAATCAGTTGCAGCAATCTTCGTTACAGTTATTGCAACAAAGCATGTTGCAAAGAGCACCACAACAACCACAAATGTCTCAAATTTCGCCGCAAAACACCTCAGACCAACAGCAACAGTTGCAGTTGTTACAGAAGCTGCAACAGCAGCAGCAGCAGCAGCAGCAGCAGCAGCAGCAGCAGCAGCAACAGCAGCAACAACAGCAGCAGCAACCACTTTCCACATCTTCCCCACTTTTGCAGTCTCAGCTTCTGCCGCAACAAAGCCAGCAATTGCCTCAGCAGCCTATGTCCCAGCATCAGACCCAACAGCTTGGAAACAACGGATTCTCAATGGAGAAGCTTCTCAACAACAATTACTCTTCACCTCTCATGCATCCGCAGCAGCTCCCTGTGAACCATCTCCAGAATACACAGAAATCACCTACAAACACTAGAGCTCCTTCTGCTTTTACAGATGGAGATGCCCCATCATGCTCAACTTCGCCGTCTACTAATAACTGTCAGACATCACCTCCAAACCCTCTGAAAAGAAATCAACCAGACACATTTGGAGGGCCTTCAATGGTTGAAACCACGAATAATCTAATGCAGGAGCTTCAAAGTAAGTCTGATATGCAGAGCAAACATGAATTACACGGCGTTAAAGGACCCGACAAGCAAAAGCACAAAGGTGCAATCAATGATCATATGGAAGCTTCTTCTGGAACATCGTATGGTATTGATCCTGGTAACATCCACCAGAACTTCCCACTTTCTAACTTCTACATGGATGGTGATGTACACTCACAACAACCTAGAAGTAATTTACCATTTGCTTCTAACCTTGATGGATTAACACCTGATCCTTTGCTCTCAAGAGGGTATGATTCTCAAAAAGATCTTCAAAACTTGCTGTCTAATTATGGCGGTGCTCCTAGAGACATTGAAACCGAGCTGTCCACTGCTGATATTAGTTCACAGTCGTTTGGGGTACCAAACATGTCTTTTAAGCCAGGATGCTCAAATGAAATTCCTATTGCCGATACTGGGGTTTTGAATAATGGGTTATGGTCTAATCAAAATCAACGAATGCGAACATATACTAAGGTTGGTTATTACTCATTGAAATTTATGGATATAAATCTTATGAGTTTAGGTCATGTTTGTATAAACAATTTAATTAGGTGTTTACCTTAATCATATAAAGGCCTTGTGCATAAGCTATTTCTATAAAAAAAAAAAAAAGATAATAACAAACTGTTTTTTTAGAAGTTATAAGCTGTTTTCATGAGCTATTCTGGAGAGCTTTTATGGAAATAAGCTGAAAATAGTTTATGAACATTTAATAAGTTCTCCCGAATAGTCTCACAAGTTCTAATGTCAGTAGATAAACTCAAGTCAATCCATGTAGATAATTTCTCATGTCATGATAGTATATTTACATGGTTAAGTTCTTATTCAAATGCCTAATGCTTCTTTACATATTTTGAAGGTGCAAAAATGTGGTTCAGTCGGAAGATGTATTGATGTCACCCGTTACAAAGGGTATGAAGAACTCCGGAATGATTTGGCTCGTATGTTTGGTATCGAAGGACAGCTAGAAGATCCTGTAAGGGTTGACTGGAAACTAGTGTATGTGGATCACGAAAACGACATTCTTCTTGTCGGCGACGACCCTTGGGAGTAAGTAGTTAATCCAATTTAAACAGAAAAATTTTAGAAAATAAAACTGAAAATATATTTAGAAAGTAAACGGGCTTGGGCCATTCTATTTTATCTTTATATTAATCTTATGAACTCATAATTTCTTGCAGAGAATTTGTAAACTGTGTCCAAAGCATAAAGATACTATCATCTGCCGAGGTACAACAAATGAGCTTGGAAGGGGACTTAGGTTATAATATTCCAATCACTAATCAAGCTTGTAGTGGATCAGAAAGTGGCAATGCATGGAGAGCACAGTATGATGATAACTCTGCAGCTTCATTTAATCGATAAGCGCATCGAGTATTCACATTCTTCAGCATTCAACTTGTACACATTTAGGGAGATGGAAAAATCTAACTTAACCCTTGAAAATTTCTTCTTCTTGCTTCTTTCTATAGAAGTTAGAAATATTCATTGCAAAAGATGCAGTTCATAGTTCATACATAGCTGCATTTGGGTTTGCGTCCGCACACTGCTTTTAATGGTGAGAAAAAAAACCTAGATCTTTAGATGTTCCAAGAACAGATTCCTTTACTACAAAATGTTACTTCCTACTTTAGAATATGCTTTCTTGTAGCTGCTAGTGCTTGATTAGGATTTCTTTTACTCATTTTTTTTCCTCTTCTTTTTGGAAAGTTTCAGCTGCATGAGTCAGCTGGTGTATAATTTATTAAGATGTATGATTAACAACCATTCTAAAAGAATATATTATTTACACCTTTGTAAATTTGGTGGTAGATGAGAAAGTTATGCAATTGAGTGATAATTGGGAGAAACAACACTGCATGCCATTGCAAATTTTAGCTTTGTGTAGACATTTTGTTTGAAAGAACTTCTTGTAAAACATTGCCACGCTGTTTCCATGGTGGCAATTTTGGAAACTTCAATATAGATCAAGAAAACAGTTTGATATATAGACCGGAAATCTTTACCTATATCTTAAATTATTGGGAAATGTACCCAAATGTTAACCAGTGCCCTGGGGCACTAGTTAAGAAGACTAATTTAGAAATGTTACATTAAAAATTGTTAAAAAGTGGTATGTTGAACTTTTTAAAGGTTAAAAATTTGTTGTTTTCAAGTAAAAAAATTTATTTTTTACTTTCTTAACTAGTGCTCCGGAGGCACTAGTTAACATGACCATAAATTATTTTACATGTGAATAAGATAAGTCAAGATTAATCGTTTGAACTAAAAGCATTAAAACGTTAATTTTGACACACTTCAATGACACACAAATAGTGATTTCAAATTTACTAAAAATTTAAAAATTTACGTAAATTATCTAAATTCAAACATATATTATCAAATATGAGCCAATCATCGACTTATACAAGATTCTGAGTTGGTAGGTCGTCTATTGAGTTGCATAATTTATTATAATTTACGTAAATTATCTAAATTCGAATCAATATTATCAAATATGAGCCGATCATCGACTCAGACAAGATTCTGAGTCGGTAGGTCATCAAATGAGTTGTATAGTTTGATATATGTTAAACAATACTTTTTAAGTTGACAATATAACAATTCTATTGAACTCTTTGTGGCCAAATTCTCTCCTGGTTTGCTGGCAACTGCTTCTTTTACATGGTTCCACACATGGTTCCAAGTTCCAATCTCATGAAAGAAGTTTTTGGAATTTTTTGAGTATATCCCTTTCTATTTTTAGGTCAATAATTACAACAATTTCTCAACATCTTACTAGCATGTGCTTCTTTATTTTATGGTAGCCCAACCGTCCAACTACGGCTCATTATTGTTCATAGGTCCATCTATTGATCTGTATTCATTAAAACAATTAAAATTAAGTTGTTGTTTTTTCCATTACTACTAAAAAAAACCTCTTTGTTATACATAAGACCACACAAATTGTTCAAATCACAAATATATCTAAATTTATGTTAGAGATGAAAAAAGTAGCCTCAAAATTAGCACCTATTTGTGGACCAAGTTCCATTACTAACTAGTTTAGTTCGATTTCATTTTTGCTTCTCTTATCCCCGTGAATTTAACTCAGTTGGTAAAGACAATGTATAATATATGCAAAGTCACCTTAGAAGGAAAAGCTTGGCGAAAGTAAACTGAATTTAGTGTGTATTTGGATTTTGTAATAAAAAATGATTTTAAATGAATTAATTTAGTAAGATTGATTACGATAAAAGTGAGTTGAATTATAAAGTGATTTTGTTAGTAAATAATCATGCAAAATGAGTTGAACAATAAATTTGATTTTAAAAAACAGTTATAGTGGCAAAAACTTTAAATTAGAATAAATTATTAATGCAAGATAAATTATATTAAAAAACATTATACATGTTGAAATCAATTTTATACTTCTCAAATTAGTTTCTC